>SAMEA104315420__coassemble_302_pt1 | contig 38098 bp, 33 predicted proteins | sample SAMEA104315420__metabat2_low_PE_049 | metagenome-assembled genome bin SAMEA104315420 (sample SAMEA104315420) | gut metagenome | biome: Monkey gut; feature: monkey-associated habitat; material: faeces | place: China | collected 2013
TGGCATCGCCAAAAGGATAAAAACCGCTCGCCTTCGGCGAAAAACCAATATTTAGCATTATCCGAAAGCGCGAATAAAAATTGCATCATAACGTAGGGACATGCCTTTGGCATGTTTCGATGCAAACGGCAATGTATCAACGCATTGGGAACATAATAGAATAACCATCCCTTTGGTATGCTTCAATTTGCTTTTAAATTTGAAACAGCTTCCAGCCAAGAAACCATTTTATCATCAGGGGTTTTTCGCCGTGAAACGGCGAGCGGTTTTTATCCTTGGGGCAAAGTGGAAGGCCCTCGTAAGAGGGTGGCGGAGGGATTGTGTGGTTGGCGGCATGGAAACTCGTTTCCAATGACGCAAAGCGCACAGTCGCACCGCCAAATGCGAAGCATTCCACGTTGCCCCAAGGCTGTTTTTTATGTTTTTGTTTTTAATTCCATTCACGATTCGGCAACAATGCAGAATCTATTCCCAGAAATTTTCCAATGAATCGTTGCTTGGGGTGTGGGGTGGTAAGGATTTTATGGATTGGGCGATTTTTTGGATATGTTTGGGTGTTGTGCCACAGCAGCCGCCAACGATGTTGAGCAGACCGTCTTTTGCCATTGCCTTGATGTGGCTTGCGATGAAATCGGGGGTGTCGTGGTATTCACCCATGGCGTTGGGTAGTCCTGCATTGGGGTAAAAACTGATATACTTTGGGATTTGCGATGCTATTCGTTCGATTATCGGGCGCATGTTTGCCACACCAAACGAACAATTCACACCGAACGACAGGATTGGGTAGTGCTGAATGCTTGCGTATATTTCTTCAAGCGTTTGACCTGTAAACGTACGGCCACTACGGTTGTTGACGGTGACCGACACCATCACCGGTACCATAGTTTCCTTTTCTTCTTCAAGTTGGTTGATGGCGTGCAGAGCAGCTTTGCAGTTGAGTGCATCGTAGCAAGTTTCCAGTAGCAGCAAGTCAACGCCTCCTTCCACAAGCGCCTTCACTTGTTCGTAATAGGCATCGGCAAAAAGGGTGAAATCAGCGCTTTCGCCAGAAGCGTCCATCGTCAAACTCTTGTTCATCGACCCAACGCTTCCTGCCACCCACACTTTGCGATCGGAGCATTTACTGGCCACATCTTTTGCAATTTTCGCACCCTCATAAGCCAATTGATGTGCATACTTCTCGCATCGGTAATCGGATTGCGAAATACGGTTGCTGTTGAAAGTGTTAGTCGTGATAATGTCAGCCCCAGCGTCGATATACTGCTGATGTATATCCGCAATCACATCGGGGCGTGTGATATTCAGAATGTCGTAGTTGCCCTTTAATGGCACAATCCAATTTTCTAAAACACCTGATGCGAAATCTTGCTCTTTCAGCGCGCGCTTTTGAATAAGCGTACCCATTGCGCCATCAAGAACGAGGATTCGCTCTTGTAGCGCCGCCTGTATAGTATCTGTAAGTTTCCCCATGGCAGTGCGACTTGGAGCAAGGTAAGATTACAAGTATTGGGTCACGAATTCCGTTCCCCAAATCACAGCGGCGTATCTGAGCCATTTTCCCACACTCATTGCCGCCACTGTGCCCCAAACATTGGCGCGAAGCAAACCTAAAGCCACCGTGATGGCACTGCCCAAAATGGGAATAAATGCGAAAAACGCCATCCATGCGCCACGCTTATGTACCCACGCCGATGCACGGTCTAACTTTTCTTTTTTCACATGGCAATATTTCTCTATCCATTCCATTTTGCCCAAATGCCCCATCCAGTAGCAGGTCATTCCACCAGCCACATTGCCAGCGAGGGCAGCCCAAAGGCAAAACCATGGGTCGAGATGCAACGGACCTACGCACACCACCAATATCGCCTCAGAGCTCAATGGTATCACGCTTCCTGCTATAAACGAGCCCACAAAAAGCCCCCAATAGCCCCATTGCACGAAAAAGTCAACAAATGCGTCCATACGAGAGTCGCTATTTCACGAGTTTGGTAGTCTCGCCCAAAGTCACTTTCTTCTGCCTGTAAAGCAATCCTAAAGCCTTCTTGAAGTCCTTTTTTGAGCAGTTAAAGGTGTCCATGATGTCTTTTGGGTCGCTCTTGTCGTTGAGAGTCATTTCGCCACCGTGCTTTTTGAGATAGTTTTCTATCACTTCGCCAAGGTCATCGACACGCACTTTTTCTATCTTTTCGAGCGTCACATCTATCTTTCCGTCGTCGCGCACTTGCTTGATAAAACCTGTGCGACGGTCGCCAATATTGATGTCGCCATATATCTCATTGCTGTAAAGAAGCCCCCAAAACAAGTTATCCACAATCACCTTATAGCCCAGTTCTGTGCGCTGCACCACCAGCACATCCACCTTTTGGCGATGGTAGAAGCGTGGCATCTTGTTGTCGAGGAATTTGTTGAGTTTGGCAGAAGCCACTATGCGTTTTGTGGCATCGTCGATATACACATATACTATATAACTACGACCAGCTTGCATACGCACACGCTGCTCACGAAATGGCACCAACAATTCCTTGTTCACCAAACCCCAATCGAGGAAAGCACCCACCTGGTTCACCTGATTCACGCGCATCAAAGCAAAATCGCCCACCACGGCATAAGGTGTTTCGGTGGTTGCCACAGGGCGGTTTTCCGAATCGTTATACACAAACACGTGGAGCATGTTGTCGATCTGTTCTTCGCCTGTGAGGTAGCGTTTAGGAAGCAGCACTTCGTTTGCCTCATCGTCGATAAGATATAGTCCAAAGTCAACGAAACGGTTGACTCTTAAATCATTATATTTGCCAATTTCTATCATTATGGTTTGTTGTAATTGGAGTTGATATTTTTACTGAAATCACACTTTTTTTAAGTTTGTTTTATGCCATTCACAAAACAAAATCAAAACAGTTTTTTGTATTGCAAAGTTATACATTTCCCATTAAATCCACAAATAGTGTGTTTATTTATGTTAAAAATCAAATTTCTAACAAAATACGCTAATTTCTGCTGACTTTTCTCTTTTTTAATCAAAAAAAATGCCTAAATTTGTGTGTCGCATGACAAAACGACAAAAAATATTATCAACATCAAAACTTAAACATAATTAGAGTTATGAAGAAGCACAATTTTTATGCAGGTCCTTCAATCATGAGTCAATACACTATTGACAACACCATTGAAGCTATTCGTGATTTCGCAGGTACTGGACTTTCAATTCTTGAAATTTCTCACCGCAGTAAAGAATTTGTTGCAGTGATGGACGAAGTCCAAGCCCTCTTCAAAGAGTTGCTCGACATTCCTGAAGGCTACGAAGTGATCTTCGTGGGTGGTGGTGCAAGCACTCAATTCTGCATGGTGCCATACAACTTGTTGAAAACTAAAGCCGCTTACATTGATTCTGGCACATGGGCTCACAAAGCTATCAAGGAAGCTAAATTGTTTGGCGAAGTTGAAGTTTTGGCTTCAAGCGAAGAAGCTAACTACACCTACTATCCAAAGATTGAAAATGTGCCTACCGATGTAGATTACCTCCACATCACCACCAACAACACCATCTACGGTACCGAACTCCGCACCGATCCTGATGTGCCTGTTCGCATGGTGGCTGATATGTCAAGTGACATTTTCTCTCGTCCTGTCGACGTTTCAAAATACGATATCATCTATGGTGGCGCTCAGAAGAACGTTTCTCCTGCTGGTGTGACTTTCGCTATCGTCAGAACCGACGCTCTCGGCAAGGTTGACCGCAAAATCCCAACAATGCTCAACTACGAAACCCACGTCAAGAAGGGTTCAATGTTCAACACTCCTCCAGTACTCCCAATCTACAGTGCACTCCAGACCTTGAAGTGGTATAAATCACTCGGTGGCGTGAAGGTGCTCCAGAAGATGGACGAAGAAAAGGCTGCTGTTCTTTACGACGCTATCGACTCAAGCAAGATGTTCGTTGGCACAGTTAGAGAAGACAGCCGTTCAATCATGAACGTTTGCTTCGTAATGAAGCCTGAATATAAGGAACTCGAAAAAGACTTCATCGACTTTGCCAGCACTAAGGGTATCGTTGGCATCAAGGGCCACCGTTCAGTAGGCGGTTTCCGCGCATCTCTCTACAACGCACTGCCACTCGAAAGCGTGAAGGTGCTTGTTGAAGCAATGAAGGAATTCGAAAACAAATAAAATAAACCACGAAAAAGTAGGGATACGATTGTTTCGCATCCGCCCCTCAAAATGGTGACACATTATATATAATATAAAGTTTCTCCAAATTGAGGGCTTCTACTATTTCGAAAACATAAACATTAAAAAACGATTACACGACTATGAAAGTTTTAGTTGCAACAAGCAAGCCATTCGCCCCCGTGGCAGTTAAAGGCATCAAGGAAGTACTCGAAGCAGCTGGTCATGAAATGGTGCTCGTAGAAAAAGGCACAAAAGAAGACATGATTAATGCAATTGCAGATTGTGCTGGTCTTATTGTGAGAAGCGACATCGTCGACAAGGAGGTGATGGACGCTGCCAAGGAATTGAAGGTGGTGGTTAGAGCTGGTGCTGGTTACGACAACATCGACCTCGCTGAAGCTACCGCTCACGGCATTTGCGTGATGAACACCCCTGGTCAAAACAGCAACGCCGTTGCTGAATTGGTATTTGGTATTCTCGTTACTTTGGTTCGTAATCGCTACAACGGCACAAGTGGCACAGAACTGAAAGACAAGACTCTCGGTATTCACGCTTACGGTCAAGTAGGTCGCAACGTGGCACGCATCGCCAAAGGCTTTGGCATGAAGGTTAGTGCTCTCGACCCTTGGGTGAAAGACGAAGATATGCTCGCTGATGGCATCACTCCAGTTCACAGCGTGGAAGAACTTTACCAAAATAACCAATATGTAAGTCTCCACATTCCAGCAACTCCACAGACCAAGAAATCTGTAGGTAAGGCTCTTATTGAACTGATGCCTAAGAATGGTGTGCTCATCAACACTGCCCGCAAGGAAGTGATCGACGAGGAAAGCCTCGCTGAAGCACTCGCAGCTCGTGAAGACGTTCGTTACGTAGCCGACGTGAAACCCGACATCGCTGCAGAGCTTGAAGAAAAATATCCAGAACGTGTATTCTTCACTCCTAAGAAGATGGGCGCACAAACTGCTGAAGCCAACATCAACGCAGGTCTCGCAGCTGCCAACCAAGTGGCTATGCACCTCAAAGACGGCTGGAACCGTTTCCAAGTGAACAAGTAATCCAATCTTCATATCAAAGAGAAGAGACACTTCCAAGAGTGCCTCTTCTTTTGTTTATTACTATCCGTTATAGCGTTTTTTTTTAAGAATTCTATCACCACTTCATCGGCAGGCAGCCATTTGACAGCATCAAGCTCTGAAGGTGCAAGCCAGCGAGCAGCCTCATGTTCAAGAAGCGACAGAGCCCCCTTCTCCACCTTGCAAAAAAAGCAATGCATCGTGAGATGAAACTTGGGGTAGTCGTAATCGACAGTTGTAAGTAATTCTTCCACACATATTTCTGTCGCCAACTCCTCTCTAATTTCCCTACAAAGAGCATCTTCGGGTGTTTCACCCAGCTCTATTTTTCCTCCAGGAAACTCCCACCAATCCTTCCACTCACCATATCCACGCTGGGTGGCAAACACTTTAAGGCCATCTGTAATAATGGCAGCCACTACTTCAATATGTTTTTTATCTTCCCTCATCATTATCCTATAGCCTTATACTGACTGGCAAAAGCATAAGTGGCTTCCGACATCGGAGTTTTTAACTGCCAAACAATCTGCATAGGTTTTGACCCTTCCATGCTCTCCATTGTCACCTGACCAAGATACGTAAAGCCCATTCTACAACCATATTCTGGGTGTTCAACTTGCTGCCTTACAAACAATAGCATATTATTTTCTCCATTTCTATACGCTTCTGCCTCACGACTACCTTCACGCACTCTATTTTGCGTTTCCCAGTGGAAAAACACGCGATTCTGAGCATAGTCTTTATATGCTGTCATTGAGCCTTCTTCGCGCTTCTTGATAATATCAACATACATTGCTTCCAACTTTATGTCTTTCTTTCGCTCTACGCCTTCGCGTGACGACGACTTTCGTTCCATCGTCGACAGTCCAAGCGCAGCCTGTATTTGCGCCTTAGTGTAAACTCCGTGCAAACGAAGTGGACTCCAATCTTTATACACCGAATTGTCTTCTTTCTCAAAAGCAGAGCACTTGTCTCTTAAATAAGACACCACCTCTTTAAACTCTTGAACGAACAATTCATCAGAAGATAAATCGCTAAACATTTCGTCAATACTTGAGTAATTCCCCGCGCTGTCATACAAATCATAATACAGCATTATTGCGCAACGCCTTTCTTGCTCAGAAAAAGCGGCACTATCGCATCGGAAACCATTTTCTGCGAATTTTAGCAACTGTGAAAAGTATGAGAACGAATCTGTAGCAAGCCATTTTTTTGTGACAGCGAACTTTAGTTGCGCACAGTGCGCCGACACTTTATTTTGTACACCTGCTGTCATGCACAGTTCGCCCCACGTTGAGCTACCATAGATTTTATGAAAAGGCACATGACTATATGCCAGAAATCCTTTCAAAGAAAACCTCTCCTTACAAACATCATGATATGCTGCGATTTCTTTGATAATTCGGCCTTTTTTCAAGCTATTCAAATAGCCATTGATATTATTAATGATTTCTTCCTGAGCTTTTTCTTCCAGAATAATCTTACACCCGAAAGGCGCATTTGAGAAACCGCCCTGAATTTCATCTTTTATGTTTCGAGAATGGCGACCGATTAAAGATTCAAAACGCTCTTTATAACTGAATTCTGCTCGTGAATGTCCCACAAAGTCAAGCACCGTAAGATGATCTTTGCCTGCGTGTAATCTGAGGCCTCGACCAAATTGCTGAAGAAATACAGTCGCACTTTCCGTGGGACGGAGAAAGAGTATGGTATCAATTTCTGGAATATCAACACCTTCATTGAAAAGGTCAACCACAAACAGGTAGTTAATAGCTCCTTCTTTTAGTTGTTCCTTGACAAGGTCTCGATGATGTTTATCATCATCGCTCGTCAACATCGCCGTTTTTAATCCTGCCAATGTGAACTTTGCATTCATGAATTTCGCATGTTCTTTATCAACACAAAAACAGAGAGCACGCACCTTATGCAAACGGCTGTTCCCTATATACTCTTGCATCTTCTTCAATATAAGCCCAGTTCGAAAATCATTCTGGGTATATATTCGTGAGAGCTCCGCGACATCATAACCGTTACCTCTCCATTTCACCTTCGACAAATCCACATTGTCAGATATACCATAATAATGGAAAGGTGCAAGCAAGCCAGCATTAAGAGCTGCTGGCAAGCGAATTTCTGCCGAAATGTGTCCATCAAAATACACAGTAATGTCTTCCTGCTCGTTCGTGCGTTCAGGTGTAGCAGTCAACCCCAGCAAAATCTTGGGCTGAAAACGATTCATCAATTTCACATACGTAGGCGCGACAATGTGGTGAGCTTCATCCACCACCATATAATCGTAATAATCTTCTGTAAGGAGCAGGTCGTCGATTCGATTACGTAATGTATCTTTACTTGCAAAGACATGCCGATAATTGGTAGGCTCATTATTCCCATCCCATAAACCGCCAAAATTCGGATCGTCAAGCACTATACGAAATGTCTGCATTGCTTGGCTCAAGATCTCCTGACGATGCGCAATGAATAGAAAATGGCAATCGGGATGCTTCTCGCGATATCGCTTGAAGTCGAAAGCCGCAATAACAGTTTTTCCCGTACCCGTTGCTGCCACAACAAGATTACGGAAATGACCATGCAAGTTTCGCTCAACATCAAGCTTCTCCAAAATCTCCTGCTGGTAATCTTTTGCCCGCATTAAATCCAAAGCCGAGAAATCGAGCAGCGGTGTTTCCCAATCAGCTCCTAAAGCCTTTTTCAAACGTTCGTCGCTCTTGCCAGGAATAAATTCTTCAAATGTTCCATCACACCAATAGGTTTCAAACGAATTACGCACTTCTTCAACGACTTGTGGCAATTCAAACTGAGTGGCCTTGAAGTTCCATTCCTTTCCATCTTTCAATGCATAACGAGAAAGGTTGCTTGAACCAATATAAGCTGTATGAAACCCCGAGTTACGAAGAAAAATATACGATTTTGCGTGCAAACGGTCTTGGGTGCCATCATAAGAAATCTTTATCTGCGTGTTGGGCAATGTTGCCAATCGAGCAATAGCATCATAGTCGGTCGCACCAGTATATGTGGTAGTTATGATACGCAATTTCTTTCCTTCGCTTGTGATTTTTTTCAAGCTCTCCCAAAGCAATCTCAAACCACTGGTCTTAATAAAAGACACTACCCAACATATCTCATCAGAACAGAGGATTTCGCGATTTAACTCGCTTTCCATATCCGCAGGTCCTCTGCCGCCGAAGAACAATGCGCTGCGGCTCAACGAAGTGACAGGTGTAATATCTTTCAAATGCTTTCCAATATCAGGATAGTCACAATTTGAGCGGTCAATCACTGCGGTAAGAATGCTTTTCTGAGCATCAATCAAATCAAGTTCAGTATCTTCAACGTCGAATTCCCTTCCCAATGTCTTGATAACAGAATTAACGAAATCGGTATATTTGTCAACATTCTGTTCTTCTGTCACCCCAACAAAAGCAACTTCAATGAGCCGTTGCAGATACTTACTCAGTATGTGTACTGCATCAGTTTTTGAAATCATCCTTTTGCCTATATAAAAACGCTCAGAATCCACGCCGTTCAATTTTGATTGAAACAAACAGTTGATAATCTGCTCGTAAACACCGGTTGAAATATTTGGTTCTTTCATAATTGTCAACAGTTGAAGTAGTTAATTCAAAACGAGAACAAATGTCATGAGTTTCGCAAACTTCTGGCACATAGCAACACACCAAAAACACGATGCAAAAAACCTAACAAAAGCAACTTTATCTCAAAATTAGACAAAAATCTTAACATACGCAAACATGTTACACAACATTCTCATTTGACACATCATGCTGTTAAAAATTGTGGGAGGTAGGAGCAGGAATGTGGAAAATTTGTTATCTTTGTGGTGAAAAACTATTAAAGAATAAAGATATGAAACGTGTGATTTTTGCCGCTTTTTGCGCAGGTGCTTTGGCAATGCCTTCGTGGGCAGCCCAACCAAAAGCCAAGGTTCAAACCAACAATGATGTGATTCTCCATGCTTGGAGTTGGAGTTTCAACACCATCCGTGAGAATATGAAAAGCATTGCCGATGCAGGGTTCACTATGGTGCAGACTTCTCCAGCACAGCAGTGTGTGACCGAGACCAAAGGTGACAAAGGCGGTGGCAACAAACTGTTTGGCAAAGGGTATTGGTATTACCATTACCAGCCCACCGACTGGAAAATCGGTAATTATCAATTAGGTACTCGCGACGATTTCAAGGCAATGTGCGACGAGGCGAAGCGATATAGCGTGAGGGTGATTGTAGATGTGCTCCCCAACCACACTTCTATCGACGACACACGCACCAGCGATGCGCTCGACGCAGCCGTTGGCGGACACGAAAACCTCTACCACGCCAATGGTTTCAACGAAATCAAAGACTATAACGACCGTCTGCAATGCACCACAGGTCAAATGGGTGGTCTGCCTGACGTAAACACCGAAAACCCTGACTTCCAGCACTATTACATGCTGTATGTAAACGATTTGCTCAAGTGCGGTTGCCGTGGTTTCCGCTACGATACAGCAAAGCACATCGGTTTGCCAAGCGACCCCAAAGACCCCAAAAGCCCAGAAAACGACTTTTGGGAAGTGGCTACTGGCAGAAAGGCAGTGAAGGGGCTTCGCATGGCTTTGCCCGAAGACAGTCTGTTCATTTACGGCGAGGTACTTCAAGACAAGAATGTGAAAGAAACAGAATACGCCCAATACATGGGACTGACGGCAAGCAACTACGGCTACATCATGCGTGAGACACTCAAGGCTGCCAAGTTCGACACCACAAAAGCAGGCAACTGGTTTCACCCAGTTGAGCCTCAAAAGTTGGTAACTTGGGTGGAATCACACGACACTTACTGCAACGCACACGAATCGGCAGACTTGAGCCTCGAACAAGTGCGCGCCGCATGGGCATGGCTTGCCGCTCGCCAATTCGGCACTCCGCTGTTCTTATCTCGCCCAAACAACAGCACAAAAGACAACGTGTGGGGCGACAACATTGTGGGTGCACGTGGCAACGACCAGTTCATCCACCCCGAAGTGGCTGCCGCCAACAAATTCCGCAAAGCCATGGCTGGCGAACCAGAAGCACTTTTCTACTCAGCCGATGCACAAGTGGGCGAGGTATGCCGTGGCAAGAAAGGCGCAATGCTGGTGAACGTGAGTGGCAACGAAGTGGCAGTAAGTATGAAAACCAACCTGCCCAATGGCAAATACACCGATGCGGTGCACGGCACCGTGTTTAGAGTGAAGAAAGGCACGCTTACTGGTACTCTCGCCCCATTATCGTCCTACGCCCTCATCAAGAAATAATCAATATAGTGAACAAAACAAGTATTGAAATATTGGTGGGAATGTCGCTGCTGTGGCTCACTGGTTGCGGCACAGGCATCGAAACTACCGACAAGGTGACTGATAAAGATGTGAAGAAGGTGGAGGACTACTACGCCGCCACATCGGTGCAATCGTCGCTGAAAATCGAGTTTGATTCGGTGGCTTCGTGGAAGCAAGGCAAGCAGTTTTATGTGACCAACGACCGCATTTCACTAATATTTGAGAACTCCGACAAATACTCTCCCGACCAAATCCATTTGGCTGGCACTCGCCTCACATATAATGGCTATGCCACTGGCAGTGTGCTCGACAATAGGGCAGTGGTAACACTGAAATTCACCGATGGTGTGAATGAATACCGCTATTGCACCAACAAAGAGATTCAAGAACTCTCCCCCAATTTTCAAGTGCCATTTATGGTTGATGAGGACATGGTGAAAAGCGTTGCACATCAAATTGTGGGAAAAACGCTTTACGTTCGCACGCGATTGTGGTATGACGTGCACACACAGCAGATGATTGACCGCCGACAGTATATCGCTGTGAAGGTGGACAGCGTGTTGCCCGGCGACGATGCACTGCCGCTGAAGGTGGTGTTTACCACCCTCGACACACATGAGCAAGCCATGCTGCGCATCTCAAGTGGAAAAACGCTTCAGTCAAGGGATTTCGACGCAATGTTCTCGCTGAAAAATCCTCGCAACGAATTTCCCGAAATCTCACCCGAAAACTGGTTGCTCATCACTAAAGGCAAGGTGGCAGAAGGCATGAACAAAATGGAGTGCCGAATGGCTAAAGGATCGCCAAAACAGATTGTGCGCACCCCATCACACGATGGAATGGGCGAATACTGGTATTACGACGGGGGCATGTTTCTACATTTTGAAGACGGAATTTTGAAACAATTCAGATGAACTACAATTCAGAACTTGAAATAGAATTTCTCGGAACAGGAACCTCTACGGGGGTTCCTTCCATTGGTTGCCACTGCAAAGTGTGCCGGTCAAAAGACAAGAAAGACAAACGACTGCGGGCTTCCGCCATTGTGCGCTATAAGGGCATGAACATTCTCATTGACTGCGGTCCAGATTTCCGACAGCAAATTTTGCGAGCGTCATCAGACAATCTCGACGCTCTGCTCTTGACCCACATTCATTACGACCACGTGGCTGGCATCGACGACTTGCGACCTTACAGTTTCAACCATATTTTCCCCATTTACGCAAGGCCGGAAGTAAATCAGCAGTTGCGCACAAATTTGCCATACTGCTTCACAAAGCATCCTTATCCAGGCGTGCCACGACTTGATTTAGTGGATATTGATAACAATCCTTTTATGGTTGGAAATGTGGAAGTTACGCCAATCCCTGTGATGCACGACAAACTACTCATCAATGGCTACCGTATCGGGCCACTTGCCTATATCACCGACTGCTCATATATCTCACCAGAGGAAATAGAGAAGTTGAAGGGCATTCCCCTGCTCGTAATCAATGCGCTTCGCCATCGTCCTCACCACAGCCACATGACTGTAGAGCAAGCACTTGAAGTGGTGAGTCAGATTTCTCCACAAGTCACATATTTCACACACATGTGCCACGGCATCGGCTTCCACTACCAAGCCGAATCCCATCTGCCACCTAACGTACACTTCGCCTACGACACACTAATAGTGCGCACAGAATAACCGCCTATAAAATTTCATAAAAAGTGGAAGAAAACAGCATTTGTTTTGAAAATGTTGTTTTTTTCATTTTAATATGCGACGGCAAAGCATTATCTTTGTAAATTGAATAAAACGGATTTTTCAGTGAAAGATATGAGAAATATAGCCATTATGGGCAGCACAGGCTCTATCGGGCGACAAACGCTCGATATAGTGAGTGAATATCCCGACCTATTTAAGGCGTGGGTGCTGGTGGCAAACAATAGTGCAGACTTGCTTATTGAGCAAGCCCTGAAGTACCGCCCTCACACGGTGGTGATTGCCAACGAGGCTCTTTACGACAAAGTGAAAACCGCTTTGGCCGACACCGACATTGAAGTGCAGGCTGGCGACCAAGCTGTCGCAGATTGTGTGACAGCCCCAGAAATCGACACGGTGGTGACGGCTATGGTGGGGTATAGTGGACTGGCTCCAACTATCAAAGCCATTGGCGCAGGCAAGAAAATTGCCTTGGCAAACAAGGAAACCCTCGTGGTGGCTGGCGACCTGATTACCCGCTTGCTTGCCACCTCAAAATCGGTGCTTTACCCCGTGGATTCGGAGCACGGCGCATTCTATCAGTGCTTAGTGGGCGAACGCCACCAAGATATCAACAAACTGATTCTCACAGCATCAGGCGGTCCGTTCCGCACTTTCACGAAAGAGCAGTTGGAGCATGTGACAGCCGCTGATGCGCTGAAGCACCCCAACTGGAGTATGGGAGCCAAAATCACCATCGACTCTGCTTCGATGATGAACAAGGGCTTTGAAATGATTGAAGCGAAGTGGCTCTACAACGTATCGCAACGCGATATTGAAATTGTGGTGCACCCTCAGTCAATCGTTCACTCTATGGTGGAATTTAAAGACGGTTCGGTGAAAGCGCAACTGGGATTGCCCGACATGCGATTGCCAATCCGCTACGCATTGGGATTGCCTGGCCGACTGGCTTCGGACTGCAAGAAAATGACAGTGGCAGACTACTGCAACCTTACGTTCGAACTTCCCGACTTTGAGAAATTCCCGCTCTTGAACACTGCCTACGAAGCCGCCGACCGTGGTGGTAACGCAGCTTGTGTGGTGAATGCCGCCAACGAGATTGCCGTGGCTGCTTTCCTTAACAATCAAATAAAATTTACAGACATCTATAAAATCATTGAGCAGACACTCGCTTGGGCTCCATTCGTGGAAACCCCTGCATACGACGACTATGTGAATAGCAATGCCGAAGCGCGTGCCTATGCCTCATCATTAATCAAGTAAGAGAACTACAAGAAATGAGCACATTTTGGTTAAAAGCATTTGAACTGATACTTTCGCTGAGTTTGCTGGTGTTTATCCACGAATTTGGTCACTATATGTGGGCAAGAATCTTCGGCGTGAAAGTAGAAAAATTCTACCTTTTCTTTAATCCATGGGTCACACTGATGGCTTGGCTTCCTAAAACGAAGAAAGTAAGCGTGCTTCGCACCAACAAAGGTGCTGTTTATGAGTCGAAGGGCGTTGAGACTGAGAAAGAGTCCTCCAGCAAGAAAGCCACTTGGCGCGACACCGAGTATGGTTTGGGCTGGTTGCCACTGGGCGGCTATTGCGCCATCGCTGGTATGATCGACGAGACTCAAGGTGCCGACAAACTTTCGAGTGAGCCACAACCATGGGAATTTAGAACACAAGCCACTTGGAAGCGACTCCTGATTATGGTGGGCGGCGTGCTCAACAATTTCCTCCTTGCCATCTTCATCTATGCCGGAATGGTGTGGTACTGGGGCGAGCAATATCTCCCATTCACAAGCGCAACCGAAGGCATCACTTATAGCGAAACCGCCCACAAGGCAGGTTTTCAAGACAACGATATTCCTCTGATGGCTGATGGCGACGCTGTGCGCTATTTCGACAGCGACCAGCTGAAAATTGCTATGGCTAAAGAGGTGAAAGTGCTTCGTGGCAAGAAAGATACCGTTACGATTTCAATCCCCGACCAGTTTGTGCTGCAAGTGAATAGCGACCTTGAAAACGGCAAGCCATTCATGTCGTGCAATGTGCCTACCATTGTGAAGGCTACAATGCCCGGCACTGGCGCAGAGAAAGCTGGTTTCCAAGAGGGCGACAAGCTGGTGGCTGTGAATGGCGTGGCTACACCGTCGTTCACACAATTCACCGAACAACTCAAGAAAAATAGCGGCAAGACCATTCCCGTGCAGCTTATTCGTGGTGGAAAAACCGTCACCACTCAAGCAGAGGTTGACGGCGATGGCAAACTTGGTTTCGAGGTGCTTGCCGACGTGTCAAAACTCTTCAAAACCGAGCAACACAGCTATTCATTCTTCCAGTCGGTGCCTCGTGGCATCGAGATGGGATGCTCTCAACTGGTAAGTTATGTGAAAGCGTTTAAGACGGTGTTCTCGAAAGAGGGTGCAAAGAATTTGGGCGGTTTTGGTTCTATCGGCCACATCTTCCCAGAGGAATGGGACTGGTACAGTTTCTGGAGCATTACCGCATTCCTTTCTGTGATTCTTGCCTTTATGAACATTCTTCCTATTCCAGCCCTCGACGGCGGACATGTGCTGTTCTTGCTCTACGAGATGATAACTCGCCGCAAGCCAAGCGAGAAATTTATGGAATGGGCGCAAACCGCAGGCATGGTGTTCTTGATAGCGCTCTTGCTGTTTGCCAATGCTAACGATATTTACCGATTCTTTATTAAATAACAGATGGTTTACAAACGCGTGATATTAAAGCGAGGTAAAGAGGAATCGCTCAAGCGATTTCACCCTTGGGTTTTCTCTGGGGCAATTGCTCGCATGGACAACATAGAAGAAGGTGACTTGGTGACTGTTTACGACCACGAGGGCAACCTCATCGGCAACGGACACTACCAGATTGGCAGCATCGCCGTGCGTATTCTCACTTTCGACGACACAGAAATCGACTCCGCATTTTTTGTGAAGCGCCTCACCGAGGCCTTCAAGATGCGTCAGGCTCTCGGATTGAGCCGTCCCGACAACAATGCTTTCCGCCTGGTGCATGGCGAAGGCGATTTCTTGCCGGGCTTGGTAGTCGACATTTACGGCTCTACGGCTGTGATGCAAGCCCACTCTCCAGGTATGCACTTCGCGCGCAACCTGATTGCCGACGCTCTCACCCAGTTGCCCAATGGCGTGGTGAAGAATGTGTATTACAAGAGCGAAACCACCTTGCCCTACAAGGCGCAGCTCGACCCCCAAAACGAATACATAGTAGGGGAGTACGATACCGATGTGGCTATGGAGAATGGTTTGAAATTTCATGTCGATTGGCTCCGCGGCCAAAAGACGGGGTTCTTCGTTGACCAACGCGAGAACCGATCGCTTCTTGAGCATTACGCCACAGGCCGAAAAGTGCTCAACATGTTCTGCTACACTGGTGGATTCTCGTTCTACGCCCTTCGTGGCGGTGCCGAGCTTGTTCACTCAGTAGATAGTTCCGCAAAGGCAATTTCGCTCACCGATGCTAATGTGGAATTGAACTTTCCGAATTGCGAACGCCACAAGTCGTTTGCCGTCGATGCTTTCAAATACCTCGACGAAATGGGTAGCGACTACGACCTTATCGTGCTCGACCCTCCAGCATTCGCAAAACATAAAAGCGCATTGCGCAATGCTTTGATTGGTTATCGCAAACTCAACGCAAAGGCGTTTGAGAAAATCAAACCGGGTGGCATATTGTTCACATTCTCTTGCTCACAGGCTGTGAACAAAGAGCAATTCCGACTGGCTGTGTTCAGCGCGGCGGCAATGTCGCGTCGCAAGGTGCGCATCTTGCATCAACTCACCCAGCCTGCCGACCACCCAATCAACATCTACCACCCCGAAGGCGAATACCTGAAGGGGTTGGTGCTTTATGTGGAATAATTAATTTTTTAATGCAATAGATTATGAAGAAAACCTTTATCGCCGCCGCACTGGTGGCACTGGCATCAACAGCAACTATGGCACAAGGAAATAAGTTCGACTACAACGTCGATAGTTTTGCCGACATTCAGGTACTGCGTTATCAAGTGCCTGGATTTGCCGACCTTTCTTTAAATCAAAAGAAACTTGTTTACTACCTCACCGAAGCAGCTTTGCAAGGTCGCGACATTCTCACAGACCAGAACTGCAAATACAATCTTCAGGTGCGTCAAACCCTTGAAGCGCTCTACACCAGCTACAAGGGCGACAAGAACAATGCCGATTTCAAGGCTTTGGAAAAATACTTGAAGCAAGTGTGGTTTGCAAACGGCATTCACCATCACTATTCTAAGGATAAGTTCACCCCAGAATTTACCGAAAAGTTTTTCAACGCAAGTGTGAAGGCTTTGCCTCAATCAAAATTGCCATTGGCTAAGGGACAATCTGTCGCCTCTTTCCTCAAAGTGATGGATCGAGTGATTTTCGACAAGGCGTTTATGGCTAAGAGTGTGAACCTCGCTGCCGGACAAGACCTCATCACCACATCTGCTAACAACCTTTACGAAGGCGTAACGCAAAAGGAAGTGGAAGACTACTACAAGACTATAAAAGACCCTAACGACAAGACTCCTATTTCTTACGGACTTAACGCTAAAGTGGTGAAAGAGAACGGTAAAGTGGTGGAGAAAGTTTACAAAGTGGGCGGTCTTTACTCTGAAGCCATCACCAAGATTGTTGACAATTTGAAGGAAGCCATGAATTATGCTGAAAACGAAGCACAAAAGGCATATATTCAAAAGTTGATTGATTTCTATGTTACTGGTTCTTTGCGCACATTTGATGAATACTCTATCCTGTGGGCACAAGAGACCAAGAGCGATGTGGACTTCATCAACGGTTTTATTGAAAATTATGGCGACCCTCTGTCGATGACTGGCGCATGGGAATCTATAGTGAACTTCCGCAACAAGGAGGCATCACAGCGCACCACGCTTATCAGCAACAATGCACAGTATTTTGAAAATGCATCGCCTGTTGACAACCGTTTCAAGAAGCAAAACGTGAAAGGCGTGAGCGCAAAGGTGATTACCGCAGCCATTTTGGCTGGCGATAGTTATCCTGCCACACCAATCGGTATCAACTTGCCTAACAGCAACTGGATTCGTGCACAATACGGTTCTAAGTCGGTGACTATCGAAAACATCACCGATGCTTACGACGAGGTGGCTAATGGCACTGGCTTCAACGAAGAGTTTGCTTACAGCAATGTGGAAGTGGAATTGATGAAGAAATATCTCACACTTGCCGACAAACTCCACACCGACCTTCACGAATGTTTAGGTCACGCTTCTGGTCAAATGCTCCCAGGCGTTGACGAAGGTTCGTTGAAAAACTACCGCTCAACCCTCGAAGAGGCGCGCGCCGACTTGTTCGCCCTCTATCACATGGCTGATCCAAAACTGCTTGAATTGGGCATTTTCAAGGATGCAGACACCTACAAGGCTGAATACTATAAGTATATTATGAACGGTCTGCTCACCCAACTCACCCGAATCGAGCCAGGCAAGGACATCGAGGAAGCACACATGCGCAACCGCAAACTCATCAGCGAATGGTGCTATCAAGAAGGTAAGGCCGACAACGTGATTGAATATGTGAAGCGCGACGGAAAAACTTTCGTTCGCATCAACAATTACGAAAAACTCCACAAACTCTTCGGCAAATTGCTCGCTGAAATTCAGCGCATCAAGAGCGAAGGCGACTTTGAAGCAGGTCGCGACTTGGTTGAAACCTACGGTGTGAAGGTTGATCCTGCAATCCACAAGGAAATCTTGGCACGCTACGAAAAACTCAACATCGCGCCATACAAGGGCTTTGTTAATCCAGTTTACACACTGGTGAAGGACAACAACGGCAACATTACCGATGTAAAAATCTCATACGAAGAAGGCTACATCCAACAAATGCTCCGCTACAGCCGCGACTATTCACCCCTCACCAAGTAACTCCCATCACTCCATAAATTAAAACAGAGAGAGCCTCCTCAAAAGGCTCTCTCTTTCTTTTACCCACAATACCATTTTACAATAGATTTCTCCACACACATTTAATTATATTTGCATAAAGGTTTTTATGGTTCAGTGGATAAATACTGGAGGACTGAAACAAAAACATAAAAAACAGATTATCCGAAAGCGCAAGAATTGCATCATAACGTAGGGACATGCCTTTGGCATGTTTCGATGCAAACAGCAATGTATCAGCACATTGGAAACACACCAGAAGAACCTTCCCTTTGGTATGATTCTATTTGCATTTAAATTTGAAAAGAAATCACTTTATCATCAGGGGGTTTTCGCCGTGAAACGGCGAGCGGTTTTTATCCTTGGGGCAAAGTGGGAGACCCTCGTAAGAGGGTGGCGGGGAGATTGTGTGGTTGGCGGCATGGAAACTCGTTTCCAATGACGCAAAGCGCACAGTCGCACCGCCAAATGCGAAGCATTCCACTTTGCTCCAAGGCTGTTTTTTAGGTTTTTGTCTTTGATTCCATTCACGATTCGGCAACAATGTATAATCATTGCCCCCAGTAATTTTCCACTAAACCGCTTTTATCTTTATGAATAGAGACATTAGTGTTTCAGGTGTTTCAGGTGTTTCAGGTGTTTCAGGTGCTTCAGGTGCTTCAGGTGCTTCGGACGACTCGTGGCTATCTGAATATATTAATTGTGGTGGGGGATTTTGGGGGTGGTGTGAAATTTTTTGAAAAAATATTTGCGGAAATTTTTGTATTTCACATTTAATTGTTAATTTTGTGGCGTAATGTTAAAAATTTAGACGAAAATACCGTGTTTTTCGGCAAAGTAGTAGTTTTTTAACGTTGCAGTATAAGTGTTAAAGTGTTAATTCCAGTAAGATGAAGAAATCTACAATTTGGCTTCTGACGATAGTGATGGCTTCCACCATTATGGGACTTTTGTTCGTTCAAATCATGTATATGGAAGACATGGTGAGAATGCGAAATGAGCAATTTTCCGAAACGGTGAAAAGAAGTCTGTACGCCGTGTCCGACGCTCTGGAACAAGACGAAACACGATATTATCTCGACCAAGACTTAAACGAGGCAGAGCGTTATCAATTTGAACTTGGCGACCGCCTGCCGTCGGAAATCACAGGGACGATTTCTGACAACACAAACAACCTGGGCAAAAAGACAGCCCCAAAACCCGAAATCGGAAGTGGAAACTTCAAACTCTCGGAGCAATACAAGCACCAGCAAGCCATTCTGAAAGGGCAGTACCTGTACCAGAAGGGGTTGCTCAACGAGGTGATCCTATCCATTCTCAACCAAGCGAGCGACCGCCCCATTGTGGAGCGTGCCGATTCGGCAAGGGTGAATATCTACTTGAAGAGGGAATTGGAGGGCAACGGTCTGGAAGTGCCATACGAATTTGCGGTGGAAAGCCCACAGCAAGGCATAGTGTATCACACAGCCGGTTATGAACCCGATGGCGATAAGCGAAGCGTATTTTCTGCAGTGCTGTTCCCGAAAGACCCCGAATCGAAGCGCAATGTGCTGAAGGTGTTTTTCCCTACGCAGTCGAGTTACATCTATGCATCTATCAAGTTTATGATTCCGTCGTTTGTGTTCACGTTCATTCTGATGTTCATTTTCATCTACACCATTGTGGTGATTTTCCGTCAGAAGAAGCTGAGCGAAATCAAAAACGACTTCATCAACAACATGACGCACGAGTTTAAGACACCTATTTCCACCATATCGCTGGCAGGGCAGATGCTCAACGACGAAACCGTGCTGAAAAGTCCAACGATGATGAAGCATGTATCGCAAGTGATTACCGACGAAACGAAGCGTCTGCGATTCCAAGTGGAAAAAGTGCTGCAAATGTCGCTTTTCGACCGAGGCACTGCCACCATTCGCCTGAAAGATGTTGATGCCCATGCTATCATCGACAATGTGGTGAGCACTTACCGAATCAAGGCTGAAAAATTCGGTGGCCACATCACCGCCGACTTCTCTGCCGAAGACTCGATAGTGAATGTGGACGAGATGCACTTCACTAATGTGATTTTCAACCTCCTTGACAACGCCATCAAATATCGCCGCGAGGATGTGGCACCAGAGTTGTCGATCTCCACTTGCAATATTGGCGACGAAAAACTCGAAATCCGCATCAGCGACAACGGCATAGGCATGAAGAAAGAGGATTTGAAAAAGATTTTTGAGAAATTTTATCGCGTTCATACCGGAAACCGACACGATGTGAAGGGATTCGGACTCGGTTTGGCTTATGTGAGCAAAATGATTGAGCTGTTTAAGGGCACAATCAAAGCCGAAAGCGAACTAAATAAAGGTACGACATTTATAATTACATTACCACTTTTTAAATAAATTAGATTATGGAAGAAAAATTGAGAATTCTGCTTTGCGAAGATGACGAGAATCTTGGCATGCTCACAAGAGAGTATTTGCAGGCAAAAGGCTACAATGTAGATTTGTATGCAGATGGTGAAAGTGGCTATAAGGCATTTTTGAAAGGCAAATACGACATTTGCGTGTTCGACATCATGATGCCAAAGAAAGATGGTTTCCAATTGGCACAAGAAGTGCGCACCGTTAACAGCGAGGTGCCTATCATTTTCCTTACTGCCAAAACTTTGAAAGAAGATATCCTCGAAGGCTTCAAGATCGGAGCCGACGACTATATCACCAAGCCTTTCAGCATGGAAGAATTGGTGATGCGTATTGAAGCTATTTTGCGTCGTGTGAAGGGCAAAAAAGGCAAAGAAATCACTATGTATAAGATTGGTAAGTTCACTTTCGACACCCAGAAGCAAGTGCTTATCGCCGACGACAAGCCCGAAAAACTCACCACCAAGGAGAGCGAACTCCTCAGCCTGCTTTGCGCACATGTGAATGAGATTTTGGAACGCAACTTCGCATTGAAGACCATCTGGATTGACGACAACTACTTCAACGCTCGTTCAATGGACGTGTACATCACCAAACTGCGTAAGCACTTGAAAGATGATCCATCTATCGAAATCATCAACATTCACGGCAAGGGCTACAAGTTGATTGCTCCTGAAGCCGAAGCGAAGTAAATAATATCACCCTATATAAAATCGTGGCGTTCGTTCGGAAGGTCACGATTTTTTTATTACCTTTGCACCAACGAACAGCACCCAGTGCTGTCGGGATTTTTTGAATACTGTTGACGTTTATATTATATTATGAATTATTTGTTCCGCATTTACCAGTGGCTTATCGCCGCACCAATCATATTAGTTGCCACAATTCTTACCGCCTTGTTCACCATGGTGGCAAGTTTGTTCAATAGGGCTTGGGCAGGATATTACTGCACCATTTTATGGGGCAGATGCTTCTGCTGGCTATTTTTCATCGATGTGAAAGTGGATGGACGCGAAAACATCGACAAGAACAAATCCTACGTGTTTGTGGCAAACCACCAAGGCGCATACGATATTTTCGCTCTGTCGGGCTATCTGGGACACAACTTCTGCTGGATGATGCGACGCGCGCTCATCAACATCCCATTTGTGGGCACAGCGTGCCAAATGTCGGGACAGATTCTTGTGGACACCCACAACGCGAAAGCTTTGAAGAAAACGATGGACGATGCGAAGAAGCGCCTGAACAAAGGCGTATCGCTTTGCGTGTTCCCCGAAGGCCGCCGTACCGACACCGGAAAAATGGGTCCATTCAAGAAGGGGGCGTTCAAACTCGCCGTGGATTTCAGCCTCCCAGTAGTGCCCATCACCATTGATGGCAGCTATGATGTGATGCCTCGGTCCACATTCAATATCCGTCCGGGCAAAATCCGCATCATGATTCACAAGCCCATTTTCCCAGCCGAAGACGGCCACGACTTGAAGGCACTGTCGCTCGACAGTTTTAAGGTAATTCACGACTCTCTGCCCGAAAAGTACAAATAAGGCATGCGAAATGGCGAGAAATCGCGCAAAGCGAAATAAAAATCGGCTTTATCGCTTGCCATTTCCAAAAAATGTATTACCTTTGCAACGCAAATGAAAATTGTCCTGTGGTGTAACGGTAGCACACCGGATTCTGGTTCCGTTTGTGAGGGTTCGAATCCTTCCAGGACAACAAAGTGAGAGTGGTCATCTCGCATGAGATAATCACTTTCATTTTATGAATATAACAATTTAAACTTAATTTATTATTATTTTTTATGGCAACTAAAATCAGATTACAACGCCACGGTCACAAAGACTATGCGTTCTATCCAATTGTCGTAGCCGATAGCAGGGCACCACGAGATGGTAGATTTATTGAAAGGATTGGTTCTTATAACCCTAATACTAATCCTGCTACAATAAGTTTAAATTTCGAAAGAGCGCTTCACTGGGTGAATTGCGGTGCAATTCCTACCGACACAGTTCGTAACATTCTTTCTCGCGAAGGCGTAATGCTTATGAAGCATCTCCAAGGCGGTGTTAAGAAGGGTGCGTTCGATGAAGCAGAAGCTCAAAAGCGTTTCGATGCTTGGAAGGCTGAAAAGGATGCTAAGATTGAAGCTGCAAAGGCTAACTTGGCAAACGCAAAGAGCGCTGACCAAAAGAAGCGTCTTGAAGAAGAAGCTAAGAAGAACGAAGCTAAGGCTGAAGCTGTGGCTAAGAAGAAAGCCGAAATCGCAGCAGCAAAGGCTGAAGCTGAAGCAGCTGCCGCTGCTGAGGCTGCCGCTACAGAAGCTCCAGCTGAAGAAGCTGCCGAAGCACCTGCTGAAGCATAATCTTCAACTTCTGCAATCGCATAAAAAAGCGTTGGGCAATAGCCTGACGCTTTTTTTACAACCAAAAATATAAATATTCTTTGCCATTTTCAGTTGTAATGTAATTTTTTTTGTGTAATTTTATGTTTGAAATTAAATCTGATTTCTTATGATACGTAAAACTATACCATTAATTTTAGGCTGTATGCTTTTACTCGCCACCGTAGCAAGTTGCGGAAAGGGCGATGGGGCATCATCTGGCAGCGATTCAATAACCTTCAGCGCAAAAAAAGACGCCGACACATCTTCATTCAAGCGCAGCAATGGCGAAATTTGCAAAGTGAGTGTGAACACCGAACTCTCTATTCCCGACACATATAAAGGAAAGGCGATTGACGATAAGTTCGTGAAACTTTTTGTTACCACCGCACTTGAAGGCGCTGACTCCCTTGACGTGGACACTGCTGTCAAGCAACTGGTGGCAAACCGACTGGCGGAAAACGTGTCGAGCGAAACCGAGAGCAACGAAGAAGACGACGCACTTGCCACATCAAATATACAAATCGACGTAAAAGTTTACCCTGTGTTTAACCGCAACGGTATCCTCTCTATGTGCTTTGAGGAAACCGTGAAGAAAGACGCAGTGGCATCGGTAGTGCACAGTTATTTCAACTACGACATGGAGAAATGCGCCGTGGTGGACATGGGCGAATTTGTGGATGGAGCATCAAGCGACCTGGCTCAACTGCTGCAAAACAAACTGATGGAGCAAAACAAGGTGGAAACCGAGGAAGAACTGAACAGCATCGGTTATTTCGATATTTACAACCTATCCGCCACTTCAAACTTCTACTTCAACGACAAAGGTATCGTATGGAGCTACAAGCCACAAGAGCTGACGGTCGATGCCAATGCCGAGCCCACCATCTTAATTCCATTTGCCGAGTTGGCACCCTATGTGAAAGAAAATTCTATTATCAACACCCTTATGTAAGAGGCTGATTCCAAACTGAATTAATGAACACAATTCTAAAATACTTCCCACAACTGTCGGAAAAGCAACAACAGCAATTCCAACTGCTTGAAGAGTTATACCCCGAATGGAACAGTAAAATCAATGTGATTTCACGCAAAGACATTGAAAACCTTGAAGTGAACCACCTGCTCCACTCGTTAGGCATCGTGAAATTCGTAAACTTTCAACCTGGCACTAAAGTGCTTGACTTAGGCACAGGTGGCGGTTTCCCGGCCATTCCGTTGGCTGTTTTCTATCCCGAAGTGCAATTCCACCTTGTCGACAGGATCGGAAAGAAGCTGAAAGTGGCTCAAGACGTGGCAGAAAAGGCTGGATTGACAAATGTCACCATCCAGCATGGCGACGTGAAGGAGGTGAAAGGCAAATTCGATTTTGTGGTCAGTAGGGCAGTGATGGACTTGGCAGATATTGTGCCGCTGGTTCGCCGATTGATTTCTTCCGACAACTTCAATGCCATTCCAAACGGCTTGATTTGCCTCAAAGGCGGCGATTTGAAGGACGAGGTTAAGAAGTTCAAAGACGAAGTGCTCATTGACGAATTGAAAAGTTATTTCAAAGAGCCCTTCTTCGATACTAAAAAAGTGGTTTATTTACCTTTATAATCATTCCTACGAAATGAAAACAAGCATTGTCACCACCCGACTTTTCGGCGAAAACATATACATTATTTGGAACGAAACCACACTTGAGGCTGCCATCATCGACCCCGGCATGATGGACGAGAACGAGCGCCAAGAGGTGGAAGATGTGGTTAAGCAAGAGAATCTAAGCGTGAAATACGTGCTCCTAACACACTCGCACATCGACCACGCTTGCTCCGCGCGATGGACTGCCGAAAAATTTGGTGCACAAGTGTATGGCTCGAAAAATGATGATATGCTGGCTCAATCGCTCACAGGTCAAGCCACAATGTTTCATTTGCGAATTTCGCCACAGCCGCTCACCATCGACCACGACCTCAAGCAAGGTGACGAACTCACCCTTGGCAATGACAAAATTCAAGTAATTGCCACACCCGGCCACACCGAAGGAGGCTTGACTTACTATATTCCACAAGAGGGCGTTGCCTTTGTGGGCGACACCATTTTCCAGCACAGCGTGGGCCGCACAGATCTGCCCGGTGGCAATATGCACACGCTGACCGAGAGCATCAAATCACGGCTGTATGTACTGCCCGGCGAAACCATCTTGGCGCCCGGACACGGACCAACCACAACCGTAGAAGAAGAGCGACTCGGCAATCCGTTCGTATGACCGATTTGGGATAAACGCCTGTTCACAGCCTGCCGCTCACTTCAATTTTTGGCAGGGCTGATTGTAGCCACCACATATTCTGAATTTGTGCCAATGCGGAACTTTCCGCCCCAAATTCCAATGCCCGAACTGATATAGTATTGGGTGTTGCCTCTTTGGTGTGCACCATGGTCTTTCTCATACATTGCCCCAGTAATCAAACTCACCGGGAACACTTGCCCCTGATGGGTGTGTCCACTAAACTGGAAATCCACCTTTTCACGCTCTGCTTGCTCAAGGTGGAATGGTTGGTGATCGAGCAGCAGGGTGAACTTTGATTTGTCCACCGATTGCATCAGCGAGTGCAGCGTGACTCTATGCCCATTCATTCGGTCGTCACGCCCCACAATATTGATTCCTGCCACCTCCACGGCAGAGTCTTTCAATAGGTGTATTCCAGCCAAATCATAGAACTTTTTCACCTCGCCTATATTGCTGAAATATTCGTGATTACCATAGCAAGCATAAATAGGTGCTTTAAGTCGGTGAAACTCTTCCTCAAACCTCTGTTTTCTGATAGGGTAGAGGCTGATGTCCACAATATCACCTGCTATCAGTATCAAATCAGGATTCTCGGCATTAATCATATCCACCCATTTCGCAAACTCCTGTTTTCCGATATGGTAGCCCAAATGCACATCGCTGAGCAGCACTAATTTCAGGGACTTGGGCAGCGATTTTGATGTGGTAAAATTCAGTTCCACCCGCCTCTTCGCATTATAATTAACGTAGCCGTAAACCATCAAAGCAAACACCGCGCCAAACACCACCATCGAAGCCTTCGCCGAATGGTGGTTGAATCCCTTCGGAATCAAGTGCGTAGCCACACCTATATCCATCACAGCAAAAGCCAAGACCAAGTAAAGCAGCACCACCAACCACGATGTGCCCACATCGTATAGCACCGTGTCAAGCAGCAGATTCGACACACCCTGGAATTGTCGCACAAAGCGCAGAATCAGTGCCACAAGCGCCATCAGCATCAACAGCACCACCACCCACTTGCCCCAAACCGGGAATGGAAGAATCTTAAAAGTGCGCCACGAAATATATGCTTGCCCTAAAAGAATCAGAATAACGGCTATTTTCATAACTCAATTTTTTTATTCAAATTAACTGCAAAAAAATAGAAGGCACAAATTGCGAATTGCATATTAGCAATATTTAACGAGGGCAGAGGCTCGAATGTTAACAACTAATGGCTCTATTTTTTGAATAGGTTGTATTTAATGAGTAATTTTGAAAGAAAAATTATTTTAATCATTATATGAATCCATTTGTTCATTTACACGTCCACAGTGATTTCTCTGTTCTTGACGGAAAGTCGAAGATACCAGCGCTCGTCGACCTGGCTATTGCCGACGGCATGAAAGGTATGGCACTCACCGACCACGGTGTGATGTACGGTGTCAAAGAATTTTCCGACTACTGCGCGAAAGTTAATAAATCTCGCAAAAAAGAAGGCCTTGAGCCTTTCAAGCCCATTCTTGGTTGCGAAATGTATGTGGCTCACGGCAAAAAAGAAGACAAAACCAAGGGCAACTATCACTTGGTGGTGCTGGCAAAGAATTACAACGGTTACAAAAACCTCATCAAACTTGTGAGTAGGGCATGGGTAGATGGTTTCTACTACCGCGCCCGCACCGACCGTGAGGATTTGGCGAAATACCATGAAGACCTTATCGTATGCTCGGCATGTATTGGTGGCGAAATTCCTAAGAAGATTTTGGCTGGTGATATTGCTGGAGCAGAAGAGGCGTGCCGATGGTACCACGAAGTGTTTGGCGACGACTTCTACCTTGAACTCCAACGCCACGAGGTGAAAGACCCACGCACGATTGCTAACCGCGAGACCTTCCAACTTCAAGAAGAAGTGAACAAGGTGCTCATTCCTATGGCAAAGCGAGAGGGTGTGAAACTCATTTGCACCAACGATGTTCACTTCGAGAAAAGAGACTACGCCGAAGCGCACGACATATTGCTCTGCATCGGTACAGGTGCCGACTACGAAGACCCTAACCGTATGCGATACACCAAAGAGGAGTATCTCAAATCGCAAGCGGAAATGAACGAGGTGTTTCACGATGTGCCAGAAGCGCTGTCGAACACCCTTGAAATATTAGACAAAGTAGAGGTCTATAGCATTGAGCACGGACCTATCATGCCTAACTTCCCGATTCCTGCCGACTTTGGCACAGAAGACGACATCAGGAAAAAGTACTCCGAGGAAGACTTGCTGAAGGAGTTTTCTTCCGACGAGAAAGGCAACAACACACTGCCTCGCGAGGAAGGCATGAAAAAGATTGAATCGCTTGGTGGATTCGACAAGGTTTATCGCATCAAATTCGAGGCTGAATATCTTAAAAAGTTGGCTTACGATGGCGCGAAACGCCTTTATGGCGATCCTATTCCCGAACACGTGCTGGAGCAGGTTGATTTCGAACTCCATGTGATGAAAACCATGGGTTTCCCTGGCTACTTCCTCATCGTGTCGGACTTCATCGACGCAGCCCGTAAAGAATTGGGCGTGATTGTAGGTCCTGGCCGTGGTTCTGCGGCAGGTTCTACCGTGGCATATTGCTTGGGCATCACCCGAATCGACCCATTGAAGTACGACTTGCTGTTTGAGCGTTTCTTGAACCCCGACCGTGTCAATCTCCCTGATATTGATACCGACTTCGATGACGATGGTCGCAAATGGGTGCTGAAGTGGGTGATGGACAAATACGGGCATGAGAATTGCGCCCACATCATCACTTACGGCGCAATGGCGACCAAGAACTCTATCAAAGACGTGGCTCGCGTGAAGAAATTGCCTTTGGAGAAAGCCAATGCGCTTTGTAAGGCTATTCCCGACCGCCTTCCCGATGGAGCGAAAATGAATCTTGGCAACGCCATCAAATACACCCCAGAACTATTAGACGCAGAGCAGTCGAGCGACCCTGTGGAGCGCGACACTATCAAATACGCCCGCCAACTTGAGGGCACCACTCGCAACACAGGTATTCACGCATGTGGCTTTATCATCTGTGCAAACCCCATTAGCGACTGGGTGCCTGTTTCCACTGCTGCCGACCCCGATTTCCCGGAAGAGCGCACTATGCTCACCCAATACGATGGCCATGTGATTGAATCTACAGGTTTGATTAAGATGGACTTCTTGGGATTGAAAACGCTGTCGGAGTTGAAGGAGGCTGTGAAGAATGTGAAGCTTTCAAGAGGCATTGATGTTGACATCGACACCATTCCTATCGACGACGAACTCACATATCAACTCTACCAAAGAGGACAAACCGTGGGTACATTCCAGTTTGAATCGGCTGGTATGCAGAAATACTTGCGTGAACTTCACCCAACGGTGTTTGAAGACTTGATCGCTATGAACGCACTGTATCGCCCAGGCCCAATGGACTACATTCCCGACTTCATCAAGCGTAAACATAATCCTTCGCTCATCTCCTATGATATTCCTATCATGGAGAAATATCTGAAGGACACCTACGGTATCACCGTGTATCAAGAACAGGTGATGCTCCTGTCGCGTCTGTTGGCAAACTTCACCCGTGGCGAGAGTGATGCTTTGCGTAAGGCGATGGGTAAGAAGAAGAAAGACATCGTTGACCAAATGAAGCCAAAGTTCATTGAGCAAGGTAAAGCAAATGGTCACGACCCCGATATTCTGGAGAAGATTTGGTCCGACTGGGAAAAGTTTGCTTCCTATGCGTTCAACAAATCTCACGCTACTTGCTATTCATGGGTTGCTTACCAAACTGGCTACATGAAGGCGCATTATCCTGCCGAATTTATGGCGGCGATTATGACTCGACGCAAAAACGACATCAAGGAAATCACTAAGTTGATGGACGAATGTAAGTCGATGGGCATCGCCACACTTGGTCCCGACATCAACGAGAGTTTCGCCAACTTCGGTGCAAACAAGAAAGGGGAGATTCGCTTCGGTCTTGCCGCCATCAAGGGTGTGCCTACCGCAGCCGTTGAAGCCGTTATCAAAGAGCGCACCGACAACGGTCCGTTCACATCAATTTTCGATTTGCTTGAGCGTATCGACCTGTCGTCGTTCAACCGTAAGGCACTTGAATGTTTCGCCCTTGCAGGTGCGTTAGACTGTTTCCCGAACGTGAGCCGTGAAGCATATTTCCACGAAAACGACAATGGACAACGATTCTCCGATGTGCTGATTCGATACGCACAGAATTTCCACCGTGCGAAATTCGATGCGGCAAACTCTCTGTTCGGCGACTCTGATGAAATTGAAACTGCCAAGCCCGAAATTCCAAACCCCGAAAAGTGGAGCGACCTCTTCCGTCTGAATCAAGAGAAAGAGTTGGTGGGCATCTATCTTTCTGCTCACCCATTAGACCAATTCTATCTTGAACTCACCTACGGTTGCAACACCAAACTTGCGGACATGGAGAAGAAGGCAAGCGAGCTCGACCAAGAGGTGACCTTCGGCGGACTGATTACTTCATACGAGGAAAAAGAGGCGCGTTCGGGAAATAAATACGGCAAAATTGTGATTGAGGACTACACCGGAAAATACGATTTGATGCTCTTTGGCAACAACTATATAGAATACAACAAATTCGGCATCAAGGGTCTCGCCATTATGGTGAAGGGCGTGTTCCGAAAAGGACGCTTCAACGATCGTATCAGTTTCAATATAGCGAGCATCACTCCACTCGACGAAGTGAAAGGCAAACTGCTATCCAACCTCACTATTCAAGTGCCGGAAGATAGGTTTGCCGACCTCTCGCCACTGAAAGAAACGATGACAGAATCAACGGAAAACCGTTGCAGCCTCAACTTCCGTATCTTTACCGACGACAGGAAGCACTATGTGGACATGCGCTCACAATATAAGATTCCTATCAACAAGCAGGTGCTGAAAAAACTTGAAAGTATGGAAATGGAATTTAGCATCAATTAAAAAACGACAAACAAACAACATAAAAAAAACAAACAAATATGGCTTATACATTTAACGACGAAAACGCTAAACAAGCGATAGAATCAGGGCAACCTGTAGTGATTGACTTTTGGGCAGAATGGTGTGGACCTTGCAAGCACATCGCTCCCATTGTAGATGAATTGGCAACTGAATATGAGGGCAAAGTTCTCATCGGCAAATACGATGTTGATGAAGGCGAAGACCTTCCTGTAGATTTCTCAATCCGCAGCATTCCTACAATCCTCTTTTTCAAAGACGGTGAATTGAAAAACCGCCACGTGGGTTCTTCCACCAAAGAAGCACTCGCACAAAAGATTGAGGAATTGATTAACGGCTAATTTTAGGCAATTTTGCTGAACATTTCGACAAATTTTTCCAAAAAATTAGTACAAAAGTAAAAAAAATTGTAAATTCGTAAGTTGAATTTTTATAACGACCTTCAAAATACTAAAAATGATGAAAGATAAACTTAGAACGGCGTTCATCGAGCGCTTTTCGAGCAACCCAATCTTCTATGCGTCAGCTGGTCGCATCAATTTGATTGGTGAGCACACTGATTATAATGGTGGCTTCGTTTTTCCTGGAGCAATCGACAAATATATCATGACAGCGATCAATATCAATGGCACCGACAAAGTGCGATTGTATTCCGTTGACATGAACCAATACACAGAATTTGGCTTGAGGGAAGAGGACAAACCTGCCGAGCAATGGGCTTGCTATGTGTTTGGTGTGTGCCGTGAAGTGATAAAACGTGGTTTCGAGGTGAAAGGCTTCGACGCAGTGTTTGCTGGCAATGTGCCTCTCGGAGCAGGTTTATCGTCATCAGCAGCGCTCGAATCTTGCTTCGCTTATGCGCTCAACGACTTGTTTAACGACAACAAGATTAGTATTTTTGAACTTGCACTAATTGGTCAATCCACCGAGCACAACTATTGCGGTGTGAACTGCGGCATTATGGACCAATTCGCTTCCGTATTCGGCAAAAAAGACTGCTTGATGCGCCTCGACTGCCGCTCACTTGAATTTAAGTATTTTCCATTCAAGCCTGTGGGCTACAAATTGGTGCTCGTAAATTCACAAGTGAAGCACGAACTCGTGGATTCGCCCTACAACAAGCGCCGCGAATCTTGCGAACGCGTGGCGAAAACCCTCGGTGTGGAAACCCTTCGCGATGCCGACATGTCGATGCTCGAAGCAGCGAAGGATCAAATTAGCGACGAGGATTACAAGCGTGCCGTGTATGTGATTGGCGAAAAGCAACGTGTCCTCGACGTGTGCGAAGCTCTTGAGAAAGGCGACTACGAAACAGTAGGACAGCGCATGTACGAAACCCACCACGGTCTTTCTAAAGACTACGAAGTGAGCTGCGAAGAACTCGACTTCCTTAACGACGTGGCTAAGGAATGTGGCGTGACTGGCTCACGAATCATGGGTGGAGGCTTCGGCGGTTGCACCATCAACCTCGTGAAAGAGGGACTTTACGACACATTTGTGCAAACTGCAAAAACAAAATTCAACGAAAAATATGGCATTGAACCTATCATCATCGACGTGGTGATTAGCGACGGTGCACACAAAGTGGAATAATTGAACTTTTTCTAAAATCAACTTTATAAATACATCAAACAAATTATGTCAAAACCAACTTTATTTGTTCTCGCCGCCGGCATGGGAAGCCGATATGGCGGTTTGAAACAACTCGACGGTCTTGGACCTCACGGGGAAACTATTATGGACTACTCTATCTACGACGCTATCCAAAGTGGCTTTGGTAAGGTAGTATTCGTTATCCGCAAAGATTTTGAAGAGGATTTCCGCACCAAAATCTTGTCGAAATACGAAAACCATATTCCTACAGAAGTGGTGTTCCAATCAATCAACGACCTACCAGAAGGTTTTACTTGCCCAGCCGAACGCACAAAGCCTTGGGGTACTAACCACGCTTTGATGATGGGCAAGAACGTGATCAACGAACCTTTCGCTATCATCAACAGCGACGACTACTATGGTCGTAACAGTTTCGAGGTAATGGCTAAGGAATTGTCAAGCCTTGAAGAAGGCTCTACCAACAAATATTCAATGGTGGGCTTCAAGGTGGGCAACACTTTGAGCGAAAGTGGCACTGTGTCTCGTGGCGTTTGCGAGAAAGAGGGCGACTATCTCACTGGCGTAGTTGAGCGCACAAGCATCGGCTACAACGCTGAACACAAAATCTCTTTCACCGACGAAAACGGAGTGGAACAAGTTATCGCTCCTGACACTCCAGTATCGATGAACTTCTGGGGTTTCACTCCCGACTACTTCAAGTACAGCGAAGAGTATTTCGTGAAATTCCTCAAAGAAAACATCGATAAGCCAAAGAGCGAGTTCTTCATTCCTACGCTTATCAACGAGCTGGTTAAGCAAGGCAAAGCATCTGTTAAGGTTCTCACCACCGAATCAAAATGGTTTGGTGTAACTTACAGCCAAGACCGCCAAGGTGTGGTTGACAAGTTCGCTGAACTCCACGCAACTGGTGTTTACCCAGAAAAAATGTTCTAATCCAAATTTGCCCAAATCCAAAAGATTAAGGCACCCCAAAAAGAGCCAAGCCCCAAAGCTTGGCTCTTTCACTTATATAATCCCCGATAAGAAAAATTCTGTGGATAAATACTGGGTGGAAAACCAAAACAACTCGCCTTCGGCGAAAAACCAATTTTTCAGAAATTAGATTATCCGAAAGCCAAAAGATTGCATCATAGCGTAGGGACATGCCTTTGGCATGTTTCCAATGCGATGCCTTGCTATTTGCATCGAAACATGCCAAAGGCATGTCCCTATGCTATGGCGTTATCGTTTTGAGAATCACCTTAAAAAAAGCCGCTCCGAAAGTGTGGAAACTTTCAGAGCGGTAATCTTTTTGCGAATACTGTGTCTTTTAACCCAAATATGATTTGAGGAGTTTACTCTTTTGGCCTTTGAGGCGACGTATGGCTTTCTCTTTGATTTGGCGTACACGTTCGCGAGTGAGGTCGAACTTAGCACCAATTTCTTCAAGTGTCATTTCTTGGCAACCGATGCCGAAGAACATTTTGAGAATGTCGCGTTCGCGTGGGTTGAGTTGTTCGAGGGCGCGGTTCACTTCCTTAGAGAGCGATTCCTGGGTGAGGGAAGAGTCGGCCATTGGCGAATCTTCGTTTGGAAGCACATCAAGGAGGCTGTTGTCTTCGCCATCAACGAATGGAGCATCAACAGATACGTGGCGACCTGACACCTTCATGGTGTCGGCAATTTTTTCAACAGGCACGTCGAGTTGCTCCGCCAGTTCGGCTGGAGATGGACGACGTTCGTTTTCTTGCTCAAATCGCTGGAGGGCTTTACCGATTTTGTTGAGCGAACCAACCTGGTTGAGCGGCAGACGAACGATGCGTGACTGTTCTGCCAAAGCTTGAAGAATGGATTGACGAATCCACCATACTGCATAAGAGATGAACTTGAAACCGCGAGTTTCATCGAATTTCTGGGCAGCCTTGATGAGGCCGAGGTTACCTTCGTCGATCAAGTCGGGGAGACTTAATCCTTGGTTTTGATACTGCTTTGCCACAGATACAACGAATCGAAGATTCGCGCTTACAAGTTTGTCGAGAGCTGCCTGATCACCTTGCTTAATCTTTTGAGCGAGCTCCACTTCTTCATCTACGGTGATAAGGTCCTTACGGCCAATCTCTTGCAGATATTTATCAAGAGAGGCGCTCTCGCGATTGGTAATCGACTTTGTAATCTTAAGTTGTCTCATTTATAAGTAAACAGAGTTTTTAGCGTGCAAAGATACTAAAAATTATTGAATTAAGAGGCATATTTACCTGTGAAAATTTTGTCAAACAGAAAATTAGCGCATTTCCACCACTCCTTACTGGCTAATGAAAGGAATGAGGTTGACGCTTCTGCTGCCTCGCAGTCGGCGTATGGCGCGCTCCTTGATTTGGCGAACGCGCTCGCGTGTGAGCTCGTAGTAGTTGCCGATTTCATCGAGGCTTTTCTGTGGGCAGCCTATACCGAACGCCATACGCAGAATGCCTTGCTCGCGCTTGGTGAGCAGGTTGAGCGAGTGGCTCACCTCCTTGCTGAGATCTTCTTGCTGGAGCCCGGAGTCGGTGGTAGGGGTGTCGTCGTTGGGTAGAATGTCGAGCAGACTGTTGCTGTCGTCGGGCTCGGCAAATGGAGCGTCGACCGACACCGATTTGCCGGCAGAGAGGATTGTGCTCTGTATTTTGTCGACAGAGAGGTCGAGCAACTGGGCAAGTTCGTCTTGCGATGGACGGCGCTCGTGCTTTTGCTCAAAGGCGGTAATGGCCTTGTTGATGCTGTTGAGCGTACCCACTTGATTCATGGGCAAGCGCACGAGGCGCGATTGCTCAGCCACGGCTTGGAGAATGGACTGACGAATCCACCACACAGCGTAAGAAATAAATTTGAAGCCATAAGTGTCGTCGAATTTCTCAGCGGCTTTGATGAGCCCGATATTGCCCTCGTTGATTAAATCGCACAAACTCAACCCCTTATTCTGGTATTGCTTAGCCACCGACACCACGAAGCGAAAGTTGGCTGTAATCAGCCGCTGTTTAGCATTTTGGTCGCCCATTTTGATTTCGTGAGCAAGTTCCACTTCCTCATCGGGTGTAATCATATCGATTTTACTGATTTCCTGCAAATAGGTATCAAGGATAGGTTCGCGTACAGTGATTGAGTTTCCGATTTTGAATTGTCGCATTCTGATGAAATTTTTAATGATGAAAAAACTAAGTTGTGTTTTCAAGGCAATACTCGGTAATGGGTACTGCTTGTTAGTTACCATTTTATTCAAGGTCGTGTCAGGAAAGCCTTCTTGCGATTTTCTGGATTCTATTAGTCCGAGTTCTTAAATATAGATTGTGCTTCGACACTCCTGTGTTAAGTTGGCTTCTACATATATAATGTTTCATAAACTATGCCAAATTGGCATTTCGCCTAAAAAATGCGATGAAATGGGACATTTTTAAGTTTTTTTATTCCGAACATAATTTTTTATTCCGAACATAAAAAGAAACGCCGAGGCGATGAGCCCCGGCGTTTACAGTACTTATGTCTATGAGTTTTAATTATTTTTCATCGTCTGCAATATTTACGGCGATATATACTTTACGTCCAGTTTCGTAGAAACCTTTAATCAGCATCACCTTATCGGTGTCTTTTGATTGCATGATTGAATTGTAGATTTCTTCCACATCATCGCTGCTGTTCACGCTCTGGTCGTTGATGGCAGTGATTACGAGGCCGTTCTTAATGCCGTTGGCTTTAAACTTGCCGTCCTTCAATCCAGTCACCTTCACACCGTTGGTGATATCGAGATCCTCCTTCTCCTTGCTGGTCAGTGCCATGAATGCGCAGCCCAGTGAAGTGAAGTCGCTGCTCTTGGTGATGCTTGTGGTGCCTTGGTCGTTCTTGAAAGTAACGGTAGTGGTTTTGAGTTTATTGTCGCGATAGTATTGGATAGTGGCTTTGTCGCCAGGACGCAACTTGCTCATTTCCTCTTGCATTTCACCGCTGTTTTTCACCTCTGCGCCATTGAGTTTCACAATCACGTCGCCTTCCTTGATGCCAGCGTCCATAGCAGCACCGCCATCGCTCACCTTAGCCACATAAATGCCGCCCTTGGTGGCTGTGATCTTGTGCTCTTTAGCCTTTTCAGCATTGAGTTCTTCGTAGCTGATGCCGAGCACTGCACGTTGCACGGTGCCATATTGCTTCAAGTCGGTCACGATTTTCTTCACAATGTTGCTTGGCACGGCGAATGAGATACCTGCATAGTTGCCGGTTTGCGAATAAATCATAGTGTTGATGCCAATGAGGTCGCCATTGGTGTTGACCAGTGCGCCGCCACTGTTGCCAGGGTTAACTGCTGCATCGTGCTGGATAAACGATTTGATGCCCACGCTGCCTTCGCTCACGCCACGGCCTTTAGCGCTGATAATACCAGCGGTAACAGAAGAGTTGAAGCCGAAAGGATTACCTACAGCCACAGCCCATTCGCCCACCTTCACATCGTCGCTATTGCCAAACGAGATAGGGTCGAGGGTTTTGCCCTTTTCGGGAGTGATTTTGATGAGTGCCAAGTCGGTGTTGGCATCGGTGCCAATCACACGCGCGTTGTATTCATCGTTGTTGTTGAGCGTAACGGTGAGTTTGTCGGCACCGTCCACCACATGGTTGTTGGTCACGATATAGCCATCGGCACTGATAATGACGCCAGAACCAGAACCGCGCAACTGAGGCTTGCCTTCGCTTCTCTGCTTAGGCTGTTGCTGCTTGCGTTGCTGTCCCATGCCAGGGCCGAAGAAAAATTCAAATGGATCGAAACCGCCGCCCCAGTCTTGGAATTGTTGCTGACGGGCATTAGCATAATTCTTAATTGATACCACAGAGTTGATGGTGTGTTCTGCCACCTGCGTGAAGTCGGGCTGTCCGGCAAGACCTCTGCTTGTGGTGTTCACAAAGCCGTTGGTTTGCTCGCCTGATGGAATAAACACGTCGTTCACTGTCGCCTTAGTCACGCCGTAAGCGGTGGTGGCGCTTAACAAAACTGAGCTCGCGATGGTTGCGAAAGCTAACTTTTTACTCTTTTTCATATCAAATGTGTTAAATTAATTCTTGATTTAAAATTTTAATCGTTAAAATTTAACTTTTAAAAAGTTGTTCAAATGTACATCAATAATTCAAAATGTCAATACCTTTTGGTGTGTTTTTAAACTAAATTAATAATCTAAACACCACTTTTCAATTTCATTAAAAGAAAAACCATTTTTCACAACAGTTTTTCCGATTGACTTACGAGGAATGGTTATAGAAATTTTAGTCCATTTGTCGGCTCATAAGGGCTTTGGCTGTGGACAAAATGAACGGCCTCACTATATTAGTATATAGCGACGGTGATTGATGACCTCAAATGTTCACTGGTGGGAGGGGATTAGTCGTGGAAATCGTCGTCTTGGTTGATTTCGCTGTTTAGAAGGAATATGTCGTCGGCATTTTCAAGCATATCTGTACTGTCGAATTGGCCGTCTTCGTACATGACTCTACTCACGCACGATGATGCCGTGAAAACCAACACAAACAAGATTAAAAGTATGAAAATGTGACGTAAACGCATGTTTGTTTTATTTATTACATACAAAGTTCTGAAAAATCTGCCATATTTCAAACAGTTTTTCCGCTAATTTCCAAATTCCACAACAAGAAGAGCACAGAAAGGGGAGTACTGTGCAAACGATTGCATCATAATAGTAGAAGAAATCAACCACCACATGAATGGCGGAAATTAATAATTGTATAATTTTGAGTCAATAAACCAAACATCAAATATTTACATACAACATAACGACTTAAGAACAATAGATGAAGGAAAAGCAAATCACCATTTTCCACAACAATATTTACAATATAGAGGCGGATTTAAAGTCCACTGGCAAATATATTCAGCATCACTCGCAGCGATGTTGACGGTAATTGGGATATGTACGTGAGCGATGTGACCGCTTTAACCCAAATCGGTCATTAGGACGTGTAAGGATTTTTTTGATTACTTCTTGCGACCTTTCGGCTTTTATAAGATGCCTTTTGCTTGTTTTTAATTCGTAATAGCTCGCTATCACTCATTAAAAACAAGCAAAAATCATTCTTCTAAAATTCCGAAATACCACAAGCCCTAATGACCGATTTGGGTTTAACCAATATTCTCATTTATTGCTGTCCGGTAAAACTTTTATGAGCAAATAAAATCAGGACTGACACTTCT
>SAMEA104315420__coassemble_319_pt1 | contig 36530 bp, 34 predicted proteins | sample SAMEA104315420__metabat2_low_PE_049 | metagenome-assembled genome bin SAMEA104315420 (sample SAMEA104315420) | gut metagenome | biome: Monkey gut; feature: monkey-associated habitat; material: faeces | place: China | collected 2013
TCCATGCAAGCGAATGAAGCTCCGCAGGAGCGAATGAGCGCAGCTTGGAGATAGTACCAAAAAGAGTATGAGCCTCGTAGAGGGTCGGTTATGGTCAAAACTATTGATGCTACCACGACCGACCGTCTCCGACGCTCGCCACTATATTCGGACTTGTCTCCAAGCTACGCTCCCAAGCGAGCTTGCATGGAGTTAACCACAATATGCCGTTTCCAACGGCTCTGAAATCCCTCTTTTCGACTTATTCAGTGCATTCGCCTTGGCATGTTTCGGCGCAAACAGCAATTTATCAGCGCATTGGAAACATGCCAAAGGCATATCCCTACGTTATGGCGTTATCGTTTTGGGAAATTTGATACGGTTTTTTACCAAGAATTCATTTTGTCATCAGGGGTTTTTCGCCGAAGGCGAGTGGTTTTTATCCTTGGGGCAACGTGGATAGCCCTCGTAAGAGGGTGGCGGAGGGATTGTGTGGTTGGCGGCATGGAAACTCGTTTCCAATGACGCAAAGCGCACAGTCGCACCGCCAAATGCGAAGCATTCCACGTTGCCCCAAGGCTGTTTTTTATGTTTTTGTTTTTGATTCCATTCACAATTCGGCAACAATGCTGAATCCATCCCCCAGCAAATTTCCCACTGAACAAAAAAAAGCAACCGGGGCTGTTACCTCGGCTGCTGGGAAAAAATTATTCTAATGTTGGATTATTGCAGTTTGGCGAGGGCTGCTGCGATGCGTGTGGTGGCTTCCACAATGTTTTCATCGCTGGTGGCGTAACTCAAGCGAATGTGGCCTGGGCAAGAGAATGCATCACCGCTCACGGTTGCCACGTGCGCCTCGTTGAGCAAGTACATTGCCAGGTCGTTGGCATCGTTAATCACCACATCGCCACACTTCTTGCCGAAGAAAGAAGTCACGCCTGGGAACACATAGAATGCTCCGTCGGGCTCGTTCACGTCTAATCCTGGAATTTCGCGCAGACGGCTCACGATAAGATCGCGGCGGCGCTGGAATGCCACACGCATATCCTCCACGCACTGTTGCGAGCCTGTGTAAGCGGCTTCAGCAGCCTTTTGGGCGATTGACGAAGCACCGCTGGTGTATTGACCTTGGAGCTTGGTGATAGCCTTAGCCAGCCAGAGAGGCGCAGCCACGAAACCGATACGCCAGCCAGTCATGGCATAAGCCTTCGACACACCGTTGATGATGCACACGCGGTCTTTCAGTTCCTCGCATCGTGAAATGGAGAAGTTGCCGCCTATGTAGTTGATATGCTCATAAATTTCGTCGGCAAGCACCATCACCTGTGGATATTTTCCAAGCACAGCGGCAAGGGCGCGAAGTTCGGCTTCGCTATACACGCTACCGGTAGGGTTGCTTGGCGAACATAGAATCACAAGTTTGGTTTTTGGAGTGATGGCAGCGTCGAGTTGCTCAGGTGTAACCTTGAAGTTCTGCGCCATAGTGGTAGGCACTTCCACACTCTTACCGCCAGCAAGAATCACCATTTGAATGTAGCTCACCCATGCTGGAGTGGGAATCACCACCTCGTCGCCAGGGTTCACAATACTCATCACCACGTTGGTAAGTTCGTGCTTAGCACCGTTACCAACCACGATTTGCTCTGGAGCAAAATCCACACCATTCTCTTTCTTCAGTTTTTCGCTGATAGCCTTACGCAGCGATAGGTAGCCTGGCACAGGCGTGTAGAAACTAAAGTTGTTGTCGATAGCCTCTTTCGCCGCCACCTTGATATGGTCGGGAGTGGCGAAGTCGGGTTCGCCCACCGAAAGATTAATCACATCAACACCTTGAGCCTTAAGCTCCTGACTTTTTTGCGACATTGCCAATGTGGCTGAAGGCGAGAGCGCCTGAATGCGATCGGAAACCAAATTACTCATAATCTAAGTTCGTATAAAAAAATAGTATTAAAAAAGTATGTACAAAACTACATTCGTCCACCGCCGCACCGCGAAAAACGGCGACAACGACTGGTTAAGTACAAAATTACACTTTTTTTTGCCTCCTACAAACTATTTCAGTATGATAGAAGCAGTTTTGATTTTTTTTGTAACTTTGTAGGGCGTGAAGGGGTGTGTCTGACATGCGATTTCATCACAGCGTAGCGACATGCCTTCACCATAAAACAAACCGTTTTTTTAGAGTTATGAATTTACTATCGGGCGAAGAAGTTAAGAGAAAGGAAGTTGAGATACTCAATCACATCGTGGCTGTGTGCGAAAAGCACGGCTTGCGCTACTATTTGAGCTACGGCACACTGCTGGGCGCAATCCGCCACAAGGGATTTATTCCGTGGGACGACGACATCGACATATCCATGCCGCGCGCCGACTATATGTGAACGTGCTCCGATTCAAGCCGTGGCACATTGCCGCAATAGTAGGCATCTAATCCCCCCATTCAACAATGCTTTTTATAAAGATTTCACTTTATAATTAAGCCTATTCATTTCTTTTTCTCATAAAATAATTATATTTTTGCAAAATAATAAATCAACAAAATTATGATTATTGGATACACAACTGGCGTATATGACCTTTTTCATGTCGGTCACCTTAATTTATTAAAGAACGCTAAAGGCATGTGTGACAAACTCATTGTCGGTGTAACAGTAGACGAACTTGTCAGCTATAAAGGGAAGAAGTCGATGATTCCATTCGAAGACCGCATTGAGATAGTACGCAGTATCAAGTATGTAGATGCAGCTGTACCACAGTACGACATGGACAAGCTCACTGCATGCAAAAAACTTGGAGCACAAGTGCTCTTTGTTGGAGATGATTGGTACAATACTCCAAAATGGAATGATTTTGAAAAGCAATTTAAAGAAGCAGGCATCAAAATCATCTATTTCCCATACACAAAAGGCACTTCTTCCACTCAAATACGTAAAGCACTCGACATGGTTCGTAAAGACAATCTAGAGGATGTTAAATAAAATCTACAATTCATTATGACTAACAAAAATTTCTGCCTCAGTTCTTACATTGCATACCGCTACATTTATAAAGAAGGAATCGATTTTTTCGAAGGTATGCAGCACCATAATTTTATTCCAATTAATATAGCAGAACGAATTCCCGTAAAAACTGCGCATGATATTGACATTGAAATTCAAAAGGAATTTGACGAATTATATAAAAAATACGACAATATAGGTATCCTTCTCTCTGGCGGTATGGACAGTGCTAATTTAGCATCATACCTTAAACCAGGAAGCCATGCCTACACTTTCATAGCTCAAGAGACAAGCGTGTTTGACGACGACTTAAAACGGGCTCAATACTACTGCAAAAAGTATAGGCTAAATCATCACCTTATCGACATTTCTTTTGAGGACTATAAGCGGTTTACTCCAATAGTCATGGCTGCAAAATCAGCACCTGTGCATTCAATTGAACCACAGATATATAAAGCCGCTATTGCCGCAAAATCTGATGGAGTGCAGATGATGATTGTCGGCGAAAGTGCCGACCTCATTTTTGGAGGAATGGACCAGTTAATTGGTAAAGACTGGAAATATGAAGAATTCGTGAAACGCTACACATTTCTCGAACCGTCGCTGGTGCTTACAGAACCAGATGAAAGCGTATTCGACCTGTTTTCTCCTTACAAACGTGAAAATGGGAATATTGATTTCTTGACGTTTATGGACGACGTTTTCTCAATAGAGAGTTCTGGTTCCTACCTCAACGCTTTCAATGTGGCAGAGCTACCATATTTTGACCCTTACGCAAAACTTGTAATGGCAGATCAACTTGATCTTCAACGCATAAGAAATGGAGAGCCAAAATACCTTATACGCGAATTATATGCTAAAAAATATCCCGAATTACAAATTCCTTTTAAGATTCCAATGCCACGCCCCGTGGACATGATTTTTAAAGATTGGGACGGACCGAAACGAGCAGAATTCCGAAAAGATATACCTTTGAGCCACCTCACTGGCAACCAAAAATGGCAGTTGTGGTGTGCTGAACAGTTTTTAGAACAATTCGACAAAAAATGAACCAAATTCATGTTTCTGGAGAACTGAGAAAACAGTGGTGTGCTTGCATCACTGACATTTTACGTGCGTATATTGAAATTTGCGAAAAACATCAGTTAAAGTATTTTATAGCATACGGTTCTGCAATTGGAGCTGCGCGACATCATGGAATTATCCCCTGGGACGACGACATTGACGTGGTGATGCCACGCCCCGATTTTGAAAAGTTCAAAAAAATTTGCGAAACACAAGATATTGGGAAATACGAACTGGTATCTCCATTTAATACACCCAACTATTTCTTACCCTTTCACAAATTTTGCAACAAAGAAACCACATTACTCGAATCTGAAGAATTTCATTGCGTGATTGGAATGTTTATTGATATCTTCATCTACGACGGCATAACCGACAACAAAGATGAAAGCGATAGACTGCGGCTACTTTACACGAAATACTGGAACCGTTTCACTTTAGCATCATCATATTACCCTTGGAAATCGATTTGGGGAAAATTAAAACAAGGGCGTGTTAAAGATCTCATTCATTACACGCTTATCAGCCTGAATCGCAAAAAATTGCGCAAAAAATATCTTCAGATACTTAATGATATTGTACACAAATACGATTACGACACACATGACCTCATTGTGAAATATCCTCCTGGATACGGCGAGCGTGAAGTAATTCCTAAAGAATGGATAGCCGAAAGTACACTTTTACCTTACGAAAATCTAAAAGTATCTATTCCTAAAGACTACACGCGTTGGCTCAATCACTATTTTGGAGATTATAAGCAACTTCCGCCTGAAAGTGAGCGTCATTCACTTCACAAAGTCGCCTATGTTAATTTTGAAAAAAGAGAAACATACGAGGCTGTAAGAAGGAAATTGAGGAAAAAATGAAAGTGTCGATTTTAGTGCCTGTCTATGGCGTGGAAAAATATATTGAGAAGTGCGCAGTGTCGCTCTTCGAGCAATCATACGAGGATATTGAATACATCTTTGTGAACGACTGCACGCCCGACCGAAGCATCGAAGTGCTTCGTGGCACCATCGCGCGCTATCCACAGCGGCAAAAGCAAGTGGTGATTATCGACCACGATGTGAACCGTGGGCTTGGCGCTGCCCGACACACTGCCACCGAGGCTGCCACAGGCGAACTGGTGATGCACGTGGATAGCGACGACTATCTGATGCCGCACGCCATAGAGCATCTGTGTGCGAAGATGGAGGAAACTGGAGCCGACATGGTGGACGGCGGATATGTGACGGTGACCGCCGACCGCGAAAGCACACTCATTCCACCATTTCACGGCACAAAGGAGAAGTATCTGAAACTGATGCTTTGCCAAAACATCGTGTTCAACCGCATCTGGGGGCGCATCTATCGCCGCGCGCTATTCACTGAAGGCGGCATCAACTCGGTGGAGGGCATCAACTATGGCGAAGACTATGTGGTGGTGCCACGCCTCATTCTCGGAGCCAAAAGAGCGTGCCTCGACGAAGCCGTGTATGCCTACCGCGACGACAACGCCACCTCCTACACCCACAGCATCAACGAGAAGCACAACCGATCGCTCTACAAGGCGCACGCCATAGTCAACGAATACTTCACCCAGCACGACACCCACGGCACCTATCGCACCGCCATGCAAATGGCAATGCTCGCCATGGTGCGCCACGCACGCCGCTACGAAGGCAACTTCCGCAACCTCGACGCCCTTTGCCCAATTGAGGTGAAAGGCTGCGCCCCAAAACTGTGCAACGCCATACTCCGCTCCCCCCGCATTCCCTTCTCCCTCGCCAACTTCCTCTACCTCACCCTCCGCCGCCTCTACTCCTCCACCCTCTAACCCACCAAGTGCCCCCCCCAAAAAAGAGTTTAAGGACGTATTTTTACACATCAATCACAATTGCTTATAGATGACGAATGGCAAGTTTCTGTTGATGAAAGCAAGAATATGCCATCGTTTTGTGACATAGGCTTTTGACTTCCTTTTGCGAATGGCATCAATGATTTGATTAGCCACTTTCTCAACCGGCATCACCCAAAATAGTCCTTCCCCCTTTGCCATTGCCGTGTCAACAAGGCCAGGCCTAATGTCTGTAACCGTTATGTGTCCTGCACTTTTGAAAGCCTTTTTGCGCAGTGCTTCCATATAGTTGATTTGATAGGCTTTAGTTGCACTGTAGGCTGGTGCCATTGGTTCACCTCGCAATCCTCCTGCAGAGGTGATAGCTACAAGATGACCGAAGCCCTGTTGTTCAAGAAGGCAATACAGCATATCGATAACATAGGTCCAGCCTACAACATTTGTGTCAATCGTTGGACGCTCAACGGCATAGTCAAGTGTAGCGTTAATATCGCCAATGCCAGCACACATAATGACAAGGTCGAAGTTCCCTAACTCTTTGTGAAGTTTATTGATGGCTTGTTCAATTCCCTCTAAATTAGTAACATCAGCTTGAGCAGCAAAAGTTTTTGAAGGATATTGATGACTTAATTCATCAAGAATTCTCGTTCGACGACCTACGATGCCGATACGATTATCCTCGTGTGCATACTTCAAGAAAAGAGTTTTGCCAATACCAGAGGTTGCTCCAATTATAACAATATTCATTCTGCGTTTTTGGCGCAAAGTTAGTGTTTGATTATTAATGCAAGAACGAAAGCAAAGACAAAACACCTTTGCGTGAGTAAACTCTCAAAATGTTTTGAGAAATTGTTACCCGAAAGTTATTTCTCGGCGTATATTGCTGATAGTTGTTGGGGTAACTTTCAAAAAAGAGGCAAGGTCTTTCAAATTGATACTTTGAACCAACTCAGGACAACGAAATAGCAAACGCTTATACCGCTCCCTTGTCGTCATACGGTAGGAGTCAATATATTGTGCGTAAATTTGAGAAAAAAGACTATCGGATATTGTTTGTCTGAGGTTTTTTGACTTTTCGGCATCTAATAGTCTTTCCAGTTCTTCCCCTAAGATTTGAAACACTTTACATGAAGTTCCAGCAACAATGGTCACCTCTGACTTCTTGCCAGAAAGGCAATTCGGATAGTCAGCCACAAACTCACCCTCAAAAGCAAAGCCTGTACAATAATCCTTTCTTTCCTCGTCGTTATGAACCATATACTTAAAGCACCCACGCTCAACAAAAGCCACAAGATACGATGGTTCACCTGCCTTCTCAAATACTTCGCCTCGCTTCATAAGGCGTGTTTCTCCATGCTCGATGCAATAATCGCGCAAAAACTCCAAGTTGACTCCTTCCTTATAAGAATTAAAGTGCTTATGTGATAGATGTGCCATTGTTTTCATCAAATTCTTCGCATCAGCGTCAATAGTTTATTGATTATAAGTTCTCGCATCTCAATATCAAACACAGATGCTGTTTAAACGCAAAGATATATAAAACAATTGATGATAAAGGCTCTTTAATTGGAGATTGTTGTCAAAAAGCTATTTAGATTCTACAACGAAAGATAAAGTCTATAAGAAGGCAGAAAGATGGCGGTAGTTGAGAATTTTAATTTCACCTACCTCGTTTTCAAAATCACCGTCATATACAACCACTTTCTCTGCTATCTTATCAGCAACGAGTGACTCCATTTTCCGGAGTGCCTTCTCGAAAGAGGTGTGATAGGTCATCGCCGACTTGATTTCTATACCTTTAATCAAGTCTTTTTCCTGCATTATAAGGTCGATTTCATTTTGGTTGGAGTCGCGATAAAAAAACAAATTATTTTCCTTTGCGCGGTTAAATCGGTGTTTGAGAGCCTCCAACACTATCAGGTTTTCAAAAAGGGCACCACGCATTGAGTGATTTTCCAATTCCTTGTCCGACTCTATTCCAAGTAAATGACACGCCAATCCCGTGTCGCAGAAATAAAGTTTTGGCGATTTTATCAACCTTTTGTTGATGTTTTTAAAATAAGGATGCAAGCGAAAAACAACGTAAGAGGTCTCTAAAATAGAAAGCCATTCCGATATGGTATTCGAACTCACACCCACCTCTGTTGCCACTTGCGACACATTAAATATTTGCCCTATTCTGCCAGCACAAATCTTGAGAAATGTGTTAAACATCATTATGTTTTTCACATTAATCAATTCTTGCACATCTCTTTCAAGATAGGTGCGCACATAAGCAGGATACATAAATTTTGCTGGTCGCTCACCTGTTTGCACCGAAGGATACAGACCATTATACAGCAGTTGATTCGTGGTGATGCTGGCAATGCTATCGGCTACCTCTTCAATAGAAAGCGGCAACAAATCCACTATAAAGCATCTGCCAGCCAACGATTGCTTCACAGAGCGAAGCATATTGAAATTCGCACTTCCAGAAAGCACATAACGGCGGTCGGGCTGAATATCAACAATCCCCTGTATATACGAAAGTAGTTGAGGCACATTTTGTACCTCATCAATCACCATACCCTTTGCTGTGGGTTGCAAAAATCGCTTCGGATCGTCAATCGCAACACTTCTCACATCATAGTCCTCCAAAGAGCAATGTTCAAAGTTGGGAAACAAATGCTTAATCAATGTGCTTTTACCTGCTTGACGCGGTCCTGTGACGATAATAACAGGGAAATACTTTGCTACTTCCAAAAGGGTTTCTTCCACCTTTCGCTTAATATAAGACCTTTCCATTTTATGTAATTTTGAGGTGACACTACAAATTTACATAACTTTTCGTGATACAAAAACTTTTTTCGCAAAAAACTTATGCAAATCTGAAGTCACACTTCAAATTTACATAAAACACCAAGTGGAGATCGAAATTGATAATCACACAAATCCCCTCAAAAAAAGCATATCCACATAAACTTTCCCTTTTAGCCTGTCTGCACATTTAAGCCAAATCGGCCATTAAGGCTTGTGGTATTTCGGAATTTTAGAAGAATGAATTTTGATTGTCTTTTAATGATTGATAGCGAGCTATTACGAATTAAAAACAAGTGAAAGACATCTTATAAAAGCCAAAAGACCGCAAGAAGTATCCTAAAAAATCATTACACGCACGAATGACCGATTTGGATTTAATTATTCGCTCAATTCATTCGTGATTGTGAATGTAAAATTGTATATTTGTATGTTGCATCTTTGCCCTGTGCAATGTGATGCGATTTTGCTACATGAATCTTAAATAGCGAACAGGAATTATGACTGAAAAATATAATGCTTCGAATGTTTCACTTGAGCAGATTTTAAGTTACATAAAGTCGGGCGAAATCGCCATACCCGAAATCCAACGCCCTTTTGTGTGGAAACCTCGACAGGTGAGAGACTTAATCGACTCGCTCTATATGGGCTATCCTACTGGCTACTTGATTATTTCACAAAGCCCCGACATGAGATTGAAGGACGGCTCGATGTCAATCGGCAAGAAGATTATGATTGACGGGCAGCAGCGTGTCACGGCATTGATGACCTCGATTGTGGGGTTGGAGGTGCTGGGCAGTGATTTCAAGAAGCGCAGAATCAAAATTGCCTTCAATCCCCAAGCCTCGGTAGAAAACGATGAAGAAGTGTTTAAAGTGCAAGATAATGCTGTGTTGAAAGACAAGAAATGGATTTCCGACATCGCAGAACTGTTTAAGCCCGACTTCGACCAGTGGGAGTTTGTGAACGAGTATTGCCAGCAGAATCCCGACGTGAATGGATCGCAGATGAACAAAATACTGATGCGACTGCTGGATATAAAGAATCGTCAGATTGGCGTAATCACTCTTGACAAAGACTTGAATATTGATGAGGTGACGGAGATTTTTATCCGCATTAATAGTCAAGGCGCAAAGTTGAATCAAGCCGACTTCGCCATGTCGAAAATTGCTGCCAACACCGAATACGGCGGCAACGCACTGCGCAAGGCCATCGACTACTTCTCTCATTTGGCTGTGGAGCCTGATTGGTATGCCGACATGGCAAAGGATGAGGCATTTATGGGCACACGGTACGCTGAAAAATTAAAGTGGCTGAAAGATGACAGAGAGTCGATTTTCGACCCCGACTACAACGACATCTTGCGCATCGCCTTTATGTATAAATTCAGCCGTGCAAAGTTGAAAGACCTCGTAAGTTTACTCGGTGGACGTGATTTCGAAACACGAGATTATCGAGAGACGATTGCCGAAGAATCGTTCGCAAAGTTGAGCGACGGCGTGATTGACTTCATGAGCCAATACACGTTCTCCAACTTTGTACTCGGCATGAAGACCGCCGGCTTCATTTCCAACAAGTTGATCAACTCTCAAATGACACTGGATTTTGCATATACGCTATATCTCTTGCTAAACAACGATCCTGCAATAGAAAAGAGCCAAATTAAGCATTATGTGGCAAAGTGGTTTGTGATGTCAACACTTACAAGCCGCTACATCGGCTCTCCAGAATCACAAATGGATTTTGACATCAAGCGTATTCGTGAAAAAGGATTCCTGACATTCTTCAAAGAGGTGGAAGAAGCCGAGCTCTCCGACACTTTTTGGAATGTGGGGCTTGTACAAAACCTTGAGACGCAGGTTATCAACAGCCCATTCTTCAATGTCTTTCTTGCCGCACAAATCTACAAGGGCAACAATGCACTGTTCAGCAATGGCACAAAAGTAGGCTATCTAATCACGTTGATGGGCGATGTGCACCACATCTTCCCCAAGCAGTATTTACGCAAAAATGGCTATGATGAGAAGAGGCTGTATAATCAGATTGCCAACTTCACCTATCTCGACACACAGGTGAACAAGGGCATATCCGACGATGCGCCAAACGTGTATTTCAAAAACGCCATCGAGGCTTGTGAAAATGGCAAAACGCTATATGGCAACATTGCCGACACAGCCACGCTACGCCAAAATTTACAAGAAAACTGCATACCCGAATCAATCGTGGATATGGATTACTCCAACTACCCCGACTTCCTCGCCTCCCGCCGAAAGCTAATGGCAAAGAAAATCCAAAACTACTACAAAAACCTATAGCCCCCACCCACGAATGTTTTTTGGGGGAGTGGGGGGATTAGAGGAGGCACCACATGGTGACGAGGAAAGGGACGGTGAAATCTACTACGAAGCCGTGGTAGATGCTGAGGGCGGTGTAGCGATCGCCTATGGTGTGGGTGATGATGGGGAGGGTGGTGTCCATCGAGGTGGCTCCGCCTGCGGTGATGGGGGCGAGCGGTCCGAACACTTTCGTCAACAGGGGCGAGAATAGCAGGGTGATCATCTCGCGTATGATGTTGGCGAGCAGGGCGATGGTGCCGAGTTCCACTCCGCGAAATTCGGTGATGAAGATGCTCGACAGCGAGTAGTAGGCGAATCCGCTGTTAATCGCCATAGTGTCGGCAAAGCCTCGGTGTAGCATCAGCCATGCCACCACGGCACCCAACCACGAGCCTAAAATAGTGACCAGGGGGAGCAGGGCGTAGCGTGGGTTGATGGAGCGCAGGTCGCGCTTGGTGTCGGGGTTCATGCCTATGCCCAAGCCCACGCAGAAAAGAAGTCCGCAGAGTGCCACAAAACTCACGTCGCTATCTTGTAGCAGTTCTGGCGCCAAGTCGGCATGGCCCACGGCGATGCCAAGGATAAAGAATCCTACGATAATCAAACTTCCTTTCATCGCTTTCCTCCCGCAATTTTCCACAAAGCCCAAGCCAGCACGCAACAGCCCAGTGTGCCAGCCACCGACAGCAGCAGCGCCTCAACGCCAAGTGTGGGCAAAGCCTTGATGATTTGTTCGTTGCCGCCCACTTCCACGCCAAGCAGAAAAAGCAACAGCCATATCAAAACCGTAATCACTTTGTCTTTCACGGTCTGTACCTTGGCGCAGGAGCGCGAAAACTTTTTCCGCAGCAAATATCCGCAACAGATGCCTAAAAATATGAATAGAATGACGCTAAACATTTCGCCGAGATTTCAAATTACACAATTACTATAAAATTGCCCTGCGAAGCCGTTATTCCACCCAAAAGATGTAGGTGAGGCTGATAAGGCTGATGCTTATCCACAGCAGCACGCCCTGAATGAGTGGGCGAATGCCCACGGCGCGCAACGTGGCACGTGTGAGCGATGCACCGATAAAGAAGAGCGAAAGGGTGATGAGGTGCTTGGCGAGCTTGTTGACGGCACCGCTGAACGCCGAGCCCATAGCCGCCGCGCCGTCGCCGATGAGGGTGGCATTGCTTAAAACGTAGGTGTTGAAGATGATGGCAACGATAAACCAGATGATGAATCGTGGCACGCAACTATACCAGGGCTTAGCCTCGCCTCCAACCGACGCAAGCGAACTGCGGAAGAAGAACGGAGTGACCAGTGCCAACACCACAATCCATAGCGCGCGAGTCAGTTTGATGGTAGTGGCCACCTCCAGCGCGCTCACACCTTGTGCGGCAACGAGTTGTGGGTGCATCTGGTCGTAAGCCGCCCCAGCTCCCACCACCGACGAGGTGTCGTGAATGGCAATTGCCGCCCACATGCCAAACTGCTTCATGGTCATGCCCAAAGCGTCGCCAATTGAAGGGAACAGGAACAGCGCAATGCCGTTGAGCACAAACACCACGCCCAGCGCCACCGACATGCTCTCAGGTTTCGCCTTGATAACTGGCCCCACAGCGGCTATTGCCGAGCCACCGCATATTGCCGTGCCCGAACTCAGCAGATAGCTCGTTTGCGAATCCACTTTCAGCAGTTTTCTGCCGAAAAACCAGCCCAATGCAAGCGTGCCAAACACGCTCACCACCGTGAACAGCATACCCTCGCTACCCGAAGCAAGCGCCTTGTTCACGTTCATACCGAATCCCAAGCCGATTACTGAATATTGGAGCAGTTTTTTCGACATCGTTTTGTTGAACGCAGGGAATGCCTCGCCCACAATCAGCGCGAATGCGAAGCCCAAAGCCAACGCCACAGGCGACGACACCCAGTGTGCCATCCACGCCAATTGGCCCAACTCCAATCCAAACACTTCCTCGGCGAATCCCAAAAGTAGCGACACGCCAATCACTGCCACAACTGCAATGTAACACACTTCATTTCTCTTCATATCAAAAATATTTCTTCAAAAATCATTTCCCTCCAAAATGCCATTCCACATTCCGGCCCGAGCCTCGCCCTATTATTCTCAACATTTTTGCGACGGCTATATATATGGTGACAAAAGTACTAAAAAATGATGATATGCGAGCTTTCACTACCGCCGAAACAAAAAGATGCAATTTTATTTGATTTTTTTTGTTATGTGTGCAGATAGGTTGCACACGTGGTGGTTAACTTTGCAGCGATGTTAAAAAACAATTAGCAATGTGTCAACGCATTGGAAACATGCCAAAGGCGAAAGCACTGAAAAACTATAAAAATAGTGAATGTAGTAAAGATTTTGTGGAGGCTTGTAGCCGTTGGAAACGGCGGATTATGGTTAACTCCATGCAAGCGAATGAAGCTCCGCAGGAGCGAATGAGCGCAGCTTGGAGATTGTACAAAAGAGGGTATGAGCCTCGTAGAGGGTCGGTTATGGTCAAAACTATGATGCCACCACGACCGACCGTCTCCGACGCTCGCCACTTTATATTGACCTGTCTCCAAGCTGCGCTCGCACAGCGAGCTTGCATGGAGTTAACCACAATATGCCGTTTCCAACGGCTCTAAAATCCCTATTTTCGACTTTTTCAGTGCTCTCGCCAAAGGCATGTCCCTACGCTATGGCGATGTCGGTTTTGAGATATTGGATTATGAATTTTAACTACTAAAAAAGATTATGACAGTTAAGGAAAAGATTATTGGCACACTGCGTGCCACTGGCCGTGAGAACATTGAACAGGTGATCGAGTACATGGGAAACAACGGCTTTTTTACGAAGAGTTGCCACCGTCACCATCATTACAGAGGTGGACTGGCAGACCATGCGTGGCAAACCTATCAGATTGCCCTGCAAAACAACCCCAATGGCATTGACGAGCAGAGCATCGCCATTTGCGCTTTGCTGCACGACTTTTGCAACTGTGGCGGAATGACTGACCAAGTAGGGCATGGCCGCCGCTCGGCTGGAATGTTGAAGGAATTGGGATTGCATTTGTCGCATGACGAATTTTTGGCCGTGCGTTTTCACATGAGTCTGCGCACCCATATTTTCCACCCACTCTATAACGACGCGAGGCACTGTGCTCTGCGCACTCTCATCCTCACTTCTGACACCCAATCTGCCCAAAAACGCACAGGAGCAGAGTTTCCTGCCATTGACCATTGACCGGTTTGGGTTAAAAAAAGCGGAACTGTATAGGCGAAATTTATGAATTGTTTTGTATATTTGATAGTTTATTGTGTGATTAACTTGTAAATCAATATTTGTGATGAAAATTTTACATACGAGTGACTGGCATTTGGGGCATTTCCTGTATAACGAATCGCAGGAGGCGTCGCAGTTGGATATGTTGAACCAGATTGCGAAAATTGTGGCCGTGCAACAGCCCAACGCACTGGTGATTTCGGGCGACATTTACGACACCACCCAGCCCTCTGCCAGCGTGCAGCAGATGTTTGCCAATGCCATTGTGAACATACACGAGGCGTGCGAAGATATGACCATTGTGTGCATTGCCGGCAACCACGACAGCGGTAGCAAGCACATGATTTTCCACACCCCATGGCGTGCGCTGAATGTGCACATGGTGGGTACCATATCCAAAGACTGCAACCTCGACGACTATATTATCCCCGTTGCCGACAAGGGATATGTGGTGGCTGTGCCTTTTGCCGCCGACCGCTATATGCCCGAAGATGTGTTTAAGGTGATGGCGGAGAAGGTGGCTGAGCGCAACGAGAAGGGGCTGCCTGTGGTGCTTGCCGCGCACTTGGCTGTGGCAAACTCCGACTGGCGAGGGCACGATTTCTCGACCGACACCAATATCGGTGGACTGAACTGCCAGGAATTGAGTGTGTTTGCCGACGGCTACGACTATGTGGCACTGGGGCACATACACAAGCAGCAGTGCCTGGATAAGGAAAAGCGTGTTTGGTATGCCGGCACACCGATAGCGGTGAGTTTCGACGAGTCGTACTCTGGCAATGAGCACGGCGTGCTGATGGTGGAGTGCGAGCATCGTGGCGCAGCGGTGAGCGTGGAGTCGATACCTGTGAAAAACATCAACCCATTGGTGAATTTGCCATTTGAGGGAGCCGCCGAATGGGAAGATGTGAAGAAAATGCTCGCTGACTACGACAGCGAAATCCCATCGTTTGTGCGCCTGAATGTGGAGGTGGATGGCTATCTGCCCGCAGGAGCCAACGACGAGGCGCAGCAGATTGTGGCTGACAAGAAATGCCGCCTGTGCCTCATCAACTCAAAGCGAAAGGTGCAGCACAATCAAGCCGCCGCTGACCAGCCCACCCTCACAGCCACCGAACTGAAGCAAATCGACTTCATAGAAGTGGCAAAAATGTATATCGAGTCGGAGGGCGTGACATTTGACGACGAAATGCTCGAAATGCTTCAGGAAGTAAAGGAAATGTTGAACTCAAATCAGGAATAACCATGAAAATCAAACAACTGCATATCAGCAACATCGCTTCAATCATTGAAGCCACCATCGACTTCACTGCGCAACCACTTTGCGACAGCGACGTGTATCTCATCACTGGCGACACTGGCGCAGGCAAAACCACCATTCTCGATGCCATTTGTCTGGCATTGTTCAACAACACCCCACGCCTGGCAAAAGGCACCAAGGTGACCGTGAAGAATGGCGACGATGAACTCACGTTGAGGGACCCTCGCCGATTGATGCGTCGCAATACCGGCGAAGCATTGGTTGAACTGCTTTTCGAGGGCAACGACGGCACCGACTACAAGGCAGAATGGCAAGTGCAGCGTGGCAAGAAAAAGAAAGTGGATAACAAAATCAACAGCATTAATCGCAGCATCACCAACCTTGCCACAGGCGAAAGCATACAGTCGGCAGGTGTCAAAGATGCTGAATTGCAGGCAAAGATAGCAGAAGTGATAGGGCTGGATTTCGACCAGTTCTGCCGCACCACGATGCTTGCCCAAAACGAGTTCACCAAATTCCTGTCGAGTGGCGAGACGGAAAGAGCCGACATTTTGGAGAAAATCACCCAAACCGCAGAGTTCTCGGCTGTGGGCAGCAAGGTGTATGAAATCCAAAGCGCAAAAAAAGAAGCGTGGGAAGCCGCCCAGAAAGCCGCAAGCGACACCGGCCTCACCGACGACGAAATAGCGGAAAAGAAAGATCAAGTGGCTTTGCTTGAAGAAAGCAGAAAGCAGAAGAGCGATGAGCGCGACAATGCCCGCAAAAAAAGGGATTGGCTGGACATGGAAAGCAAGTTGGCACAGAAAGAGGCGCAAACCAAACAGGAATTTGACGCCGCCAGCGAAGTGCTTGAAAGCAATCAGTACAAGAGCGATTGCAGTTTTGTGAACGATTGGAACGCCTCCATTGGCGCCCGAAAGCACCTTGAGCAAGCCGTTGCCGCCGAGAAGCAAATCAAGCAGCAAGAGGGCGAACTCTCTAAACTGAAAGCGGAGTATGTGAAGGTGCAGAGCGGCTATCAGTATGCCCAAAACGAATGTGAGGAGTCTGGTGCCAAGTTGAAAGCCCTTGGCGAGGCTATTGCCGCCAATAGTGGCAAGGCTGCCGTGTTCGACAACGCCCAAACCATCGGTGCAAGCCTCTCCACCATTGCCACCAAAAGCAAAAAGGTGAAAGAGTTGGTTGCCGCTGTCGAAAAAGAGCAGCAGTTGCTCACCGGCACTCTTGTGCCCCAGTGCGAGAAAGCCAACGGGGAGTTTACTGAGCATGGAAAGTCAGTTCAAGTGCTTGCCGATGCCATCAAGACGAAAGATAGCGAACTCGACGCGTTGAAACTCAAAGACTTGCGAAACGAGCGCGACACCGTGAAAGAACTGCTCAACAACATTGGCATCGCCATCGAAAATATCGATGCTATCGCCAAGGCTGAGGAAGCGAGAAATAAAGAAAAACAACGCCTCGACGCACTGAAAAACGACATTGAGGCAAGAAAATTGCGCCTCGACAAAGAACTTGTGCCCTGCTACACCGAGGCTAAGGCAGCCACCGCTGCCTGCGAACAGGCGAGAGACCTTTTGCGCGACTCAGTCGATAGTTTCGCAAAGCAGATGAGAAGTCGCCTGACGGTGGGTTGCGAGTGCCCTGTGTGCCGTCAGAAGGTGCAGCAACTGCCGCTGGAAGATGCGGTGAACAAGATGTATCTCGATGCCGACAAGAGTTACAATGAGGCGAAAAGCAAATGCGAACTTGCCGAAAAGCAAATGCGCGAAGCCGAGTCGGAACTGAAATCGGAAACCAAAAGATACGACACCGACAAGAAGAAATACGATGCCGACCACTCTGTGGCCGACGCTCAAAAAAAGGCTGCCGAATCGTGCAAGAAATGCGGTATCGACGCGCTTAACGCCGACACCAAGCAAGCGTTGCAATCGCTCCACGATGAGCGACAGAAGCACCTCACCGCCGACATTAGCCCCAAAATCACTAATGGCGAGAAACTTGAGGAAGAACTGAAGGGACTGCGTACCGAGCACGAAACTGCTACGAAAACCCTTGAGCAGATGCGTGTGGCAAGCGAAAAGGCGAAGCAAGCCGTGGACGGCAACAAGGCGAAGATTGAAAACAACAATCGCGCCATCGCCGAACATAATGCCGACATCGCCGCTGCTATCGGTGAGGTGGAACCGCTGCTTGCCGACAGCGAGTGGAAGCACGACTGGAAGAGCGAGCCGCTGCTGTTTAAGAAGGAACTGGAGCAAGCCGCCGCCGATTATGCAAGCAAGAAAAGCCAACAATCCAGCCTTGAAGCGCAAATCGAACAGGCACAGCGCGACAACGAGCGCACCGCCAACATCATCAAGCAAATCCAGGAAAAGCAAGCCGATTGGAGCAAAACCGACCCTGTGGCTGCGTGCCAAATGGCGAATTTGTTTGAGAGTGCCAACAGTGTGTTGCAACGCGTGGGCGTGGTGGCTTCTGCCATTGCTTCTGCCCAGAGCGCCGCAACCGAAAATCGCAACAGTCTGAACCAGTTTTTAGAGCAGCACCCCGATCTCACGATTGTTCGCCTCGAATATCTTAACACTGCTACATCGGTGAGCAAGTTGGCTGAAAAAATTGAGAATCAGCGCAAAGCCCCTACGCAAAAGGAAACTTTGTGGAAAGAGGCTATTGAAAGCCATAAAGCGCACCAAGCCGCCAAGCCCGAATTGGCTGAAGATGACACCATCGACAGCACCGCCAATGCCTGCCAAATGGCAGAAAACGCCATCGGTGAACTCAACCAGCAGATTGGTGCCATCAACAAGGAGTTGAGCGCCGACACAGAGAAGAAAAAGGCACTCACCGCATTGGTGGAAAAGGAGGCTGAAGCTCGCAAGGAATACGATAAATGGCTTCGCCTAAGCAAGTTGATTGGCGATAAAGATGGCAAGGTGTTCCGCACAATAGCGCAAAGTTACATTTTTGGCGGTTTGCTCAACTCTGCCAACACCTACTTGGAGAAGTTGGAGCCACGCTATAGTCTGAAGAGCGTGCCACGCACCCTCTACTCATCGCTGGAGGACGCTTATCAAGGATATGCTTCGCGCGACACCAGTTCGCTCAGCGGTGGCGAAAGTTTCCTCGTGTCGCTCGCTTTGGCTTTGGCGTTGAGCGATATTGGGCAAGGGCTATCGGTCGATACCCTGTTTATCGACGAAGGTTTTGGTTCGCTGAGTGGCCAACCGCTCACCAACGCCATCAACACCCTGCGTTCGCTCCGCGGAAAGAATGGCCGCCACGTGGGCATCATCAGCCACATACAGGAAGTGCGCGACAACATACCCGTGCAAATCCAAGTGGTTAAATCCTCCGACAGTTCATCCAGCACCATCCAAGTCACCGAATAAGAGGCTCGGTCGGGAATGCGATTTCGTCATAACGTAGGGATATGCCTTCGGTATGTTTTGTTGTCAAAATAAAATATGTCAGCATTTTAGAAACATGCCAAAGGCACCTCCCCACGTTAATCACTTAGAAACACACACTAAAAACCTATAAAACATGGAAATTACAACAAAGATTTTAAAAGAACGGTTTATTGAATACAACAAGCGTTACTTTGATGATAAACTACCGATGGTTGATTTTCGCCGACACCGTACAGGTAATCCTGTCGCTCGTCTGAATACTCCGAACAACGGAAACCTGTCAATATCCTTCAGCACCGTATATAACTGGAACGATAAGCTGATTCGTGACACATTAATCCATGAGATGATACATCTATATTTGGTCGTCAACAAGAAAGAATGGATTTTTGACCACGGCATACCATTTCACCTATGCTGTCTGAAATTCCTATTGAAATACCGTATCGACGCCTTAGGCTGGTTCACAAAATACCCCCGGTTCTAAACGGAAAAAGTAAATACATACTGATACAGAAGCAGGAGCAGGCATCGGAGATGCCAAATGATGCGAAACACCATGCAAGTGAAAATCGCAGAGCGATTGAGCGCAGCTTGGTGACGAGTGTAAGGTATGATGTCGAGCCTCGGAGAGGGTCGGTTATGATTATGAATAAGGAGAGATTGATACCACGACCGACCCTCTCCGAGGCTCATATAGTGTACACATTGCTATCACCAAGCTGCGCGTCCTTGCACACAAGGACGCTTGCATGGTGTTTCGCATGATATGGCATCTCCGATGCCATGTTTATAGTTTCTTAAATGTCATAACTGACATTGTGTTTAATAGATCCTCCCCATTGTCAATCGCCAGTGCTGTTATTTCGTCTTGCTGCCCATCATCAACCACGCTTTTCAAATAATCAACATGGTTTGAAAGCAGTTTTAAACTCTCTGATGACAGTTCGTAGCATTCATCCTCCCATCTCAAATCAACGAAAAAGTTGACAACGGCAACAGAGCATTGCACCTTACTCAAACGCCCAAAAGACGGCGTTTCAATATCCTCATTTATCTGACAATTAAGGATATGCTGAATACAGTCGTTGATGTGTTCTGTAAATTCCTTTTTTACAATATTGAATGTTTCTTCATTATTAAAACCATAAATCACCTTCTGTTGTGTTTCGCCCTTAATCACTCGTTCGTAGTGATAACCATCATCTAACAATGTCACAGAGGTTTGAAGAATATCGAAAGCATATTCATTTGGGATTTTTATTCCGTTGTGTTTTTCGTATAATCGTTCAATACTTCCGCTGCATTCTGTCCAATAAAACTCTTTATCTTGAGTTATATTGCGTTTAATAATTTCATTTTTCATTTGTCTGGTTGATTGTATTAGGATTCTAAGAATTCATGGGTAAAAACACAGGGGCTGGGCCGCGTAGGGTGGGTGCGGCTCAGCCTCTGGGGTGTTGTTTTGGTCGAAGCAGTGGGGTTAGGCTTCGGATTCTACGATTTTGCAGATTTCTACGATGGTGCGCATTGCCTTTTCCATTGCCTGAACGGAAACGTATTCGTAGCGGCCGTGCATGTTCATGCCGCCGGCGAAGATGTTGGGGCATGGCAGACCTTTAAACGAGAGTTGTGCGCCATCAGTGCCGCCGCGGATAGGCTGAACGATAGGGGTGACATCGGCGTTTTTCATTGCCTTTTCTGCCACCTCGATGATGTGCATCACTGGTTCAATCTTTTCGCGCATGTTGTAGTATTGGTCTTTGATTTCGATTGACGCGCAGTTGGGGAACTCGGTGTTCACTTTGTGGCAAAGGTGTTCGAGTTCGCGCTTGCGGCTTTCGAAGCGTGCGCGGTCGTGGTCGCGAACGATGTAGGTGAGCACGGTCTTTTCCACTGTGCCCTCAAAGCCAATAAGGTGATAGAAGCCTTCGTAGCCTTCGGTATGCTCTGGGGTTTCCCAACGTGGAATCATCACCGCAAACTGGTTAGCCACTCGGATAGAGTTGAGCATCTTGTGCTTCGCCATGCCAGGGTGCACGTTCAAGCCGGTGAAAGTGATTTTTGCCGATGCGGCGTTGAAGTTTTCGTATTCAAGTTCGCCAGGATAGCCACCGTCCATGGTGTAAGCCCATTCGGCACCGAATTTTTCCACATCGAAGTGGTGTGCGCCCATACCGATTTCCTCGTCGGGGTTGAACGCGATGCGAATGTCGCCGTGCTTGATTTCGGGGTGCGCCTGGAAGTATTCAATGGCGCTGATAATTTCAGCGATGCCAGCCTTGTCGTCGGCACCGAGCAGTGTGTTGCCGTCGGTCACCACGAGGTCTTGACCCACGAAGTCGGCCATTTCGGGGAATTGCTCAGGGTCGAGCACGATGCCTTTTTCCTCGTTAAGCACTACCTTGCCGCCTTCATATTTCACCACACGGGGATTCACACCGTGGCCGCTCATGTCGGTGGCGGTGTCGAGGTGTGCGATAAAGCCGATGGTTGGCACCTTCTTGTCGGTGTTTGATGGGAGAGTTGCCATCAAGTAGCCGTTTTCGTCGAGCGAGATGTCGCAGAGGCCCATGCTTTCAAGTTCTTTCTTGAGTTCTTGTGCAAACACCATTTGCCCAGGTGTGGAGGGTGTGAGGTTGGTAAGTTCGTCACTTTGAGTATCGAACTTCACATACTGGAGAAATCTATCTACTAATTTCATGTTGTGGTTATATGTTTAAGCCACACCTAAATAGGCGTGGACAGTTTATTTGCGTATTATGTGAGCAAAGGTAATAATAATTTTTGTAATTTTGTAATGTTAAACATGGCATTTGCATGATGGCAATTCGTAAAAAGCGCAAAACCTATGCTTCGCACCGCTGGCGGCTTCATCTGCTCACGGGCATTTGGGGTGTGGCGGTGACGGCGGCGGTGGTTGTGCTGGTGGTCAGGTGCCAGCGTTCGGCATCGGTGGGCATCACCATTGATGAGCCACTGCTGGCGCAAATCTGCGAGATGCAGTTGCCCGACGCCACGCCCGACGAGGTGGTGACGCTTGAAGGCTTCACGGTGCACTTCAACGCCGCCCACCACATTCCCAACTGTGTGGTTTACCGCCTGTTGCGAAGCCACATCGGAGGCAAGGCATCGTATAGTGGCACTTTCACCTGTGCCGATTCGGTGAATGGGTGCGCCAAGTCGTCGGAGTATGCAAAAAGTGGCTACCAACGTGGTCACATGGCTCCAGCTGCCGACATGAAGTGGAGCGAGCAAGCATTGGAGCAATCCTACACGATGCTCAACATTTGCCCACAGCGCAAGAGTCTGAACACCGGCGCATGGCAGATGCTGGAGGAAAAAGTGAGGGAATGGGCAATGCGCGACAGTGTGCTCGTGGTCATCACCGGTCCGATTCTCGCCAAGCAGATGCCCACCATTGGCAAAACGAGCAAAATTGCCGTGCCTGGGCAGTTTTTCAAGGTGGTGTTTGCCCCTTATGCCCATCCGTCGCGCGCCATCGCATTTGTGATGCCCAACGCCGATGCCGACAAACTCTGCTCGGAATATGCCGTGAGCGTGGACGACGTGGAACGTCTCACCGGCTTCGACTTTTTCAGCACACTCCCCGATGCCGAGCAGCACCGACTTGAATCGGGAGTTGATGCCGACAGTTGGTTTCAGTTTTAAAAATGTAATTTTCAACGCAATATGAAGAAATTATCATACTCCATTATCGCCCTGCTGCTGAGCGCAGGGATTGTGTGCTTTGCTGTTAAGTTCACCGCAGGGCAAACCGCCGATGCCGAAGCGCCGAAGGTGGAGAATGTGGAGAAGAAAAGCCCCGTTGGCAAACTTGTCAGCACCGACAAGAATCCGCTCCTGCTGGTGAAATTGCCGCAGGATGTGGCTAACCAACGCATCAACCACATGGCGTATGTGTGCTATTTCAACAAGGAGCACCGCATCCCCAACTGCGTAATCTACGAACTGTCGGCCACCGAAGTGGCTCAATGCGATGCCCCTGGCGCAGAGCGACGCAAGAACTATAAGTTTCTTGCCGACCCGAAATGCCCCGACAGCCCCGATTGGTATGAATACCGTGGCTCTGGCTACGACCGTGGACACATGGTGCCTGCCAATGATATGAAGTGGGACAAAACCGCCATGAAGGAATGTTTCTACATGACGAATATGTGTCCGCAACTCCATGCGCTGAACGATGGCTGCTGGCGACAACTCGAAATGGCTGTTCACCGTTGGGCGAAGCGCGACAAGCGGTTGATTGTGGCGGCAGGACCGGTGTTGAAAAACAAGATGAAGTGCATTGGCACTGACAAAAATATATCGGTGCCGGGAGCGTTCTTCAAGGTGATTTATGCGCCCAACCAGGGCCGCGCCATCGGCTTCATTTTCAATAATGAGAAAATCCGTGGTTCCTACACTAAGCATGTGGTGAGCGTTGACTATATCGAACGAATGACCGGGCTCGACTTTTTCTCGGCAGTTGACGATAAATTAGAACGACAGATGGAGGCGAATGCCGACATTGAAATGTGGACCAGCACTAACAAAAAATAAACGAATGACGACAATCAACAACGATACAATTGTGGCTATCAGCACACCCCACGGAATGGGTGGCATAGCAGTGGTGAGAGTGAGTGGCGACGATGCCATATCTATTGTGGCGAAGCGATGGAAGGGCGCGCCTATCAGTGAAATGAAAAGTCACACGGCGCACTTTGGCCGCCTGCTCGACACCTGTGGCGAACTGCTCGACGAGGTGGTGCTCACCCTGTTTCGCGGGCCGCACTCTTTCACAGGCGAAGATGTGATTGAAATCGCTTGCCACGGCTCGATGTGGATTCAGCAGCAAGTGGTGAACACGCTGATTGACGCTGGCTGCCGCTCGGCCACTGGCGGCGAATTTACGCAACGCGCCTTCGGAAACGGCAAACTCGACCTTTCGCAAGCCGAAGCCATTGCCGATGTGATTGCATCGTCGTCGCGCGCATCGCACCGTGTGGCAATGAATCAGATGCGTGGCGCTTTCAGCCGCCGCCTCACCAGTTTGCGCGCCCAGTTGCTCCAATTCGTGTCGCTGATTGAACTCGAACTCGATTTCAGCGAGGAGGAGGTGAACTTTGCCGACCGTGGCAAACTCATCGACCTGGCAACAGGCATCAAGTCGGTCATCTACAGCCTTGCCGATTCCTACAGTGCTGGCAACGCCATCAAAAACGGTCTGCCTGTGGCTATCGTGGGGCAGACCAACGCTGGAAAATCCACCTTGCTCAACGCTCTGCTCGGCGACGACCGTGCTTTAGTGAGCGACATCAAAGGCACCACACGCGATGTGATAGAAGACACCATCACCCTCGGTGGCACGCTCTTCCGTTTTATCGACACCGCTGGCATTCGTGAATCGGGCGACGTGATTGAGAACATGGGTATCGAGCGCTCGTTCAAAAAACTCGACGAGGCGCAACTCGTGCTGTGGGTGGTTGACCCAAGCGAGGGAGCCGACGAGATAGCCACCTTCAGCCAGCAGATATTGCCACGCTGCGAAGGCAAAAAACTGCTCGTGGTGGTCAACAAAATCGACACCACCGACCAAGCCACCCAAACCGAAGTGGCACGCGTGATAGAGCAGCAAATCAGCGGCAACGTGGAAGCCCAAACCATCTACGTTTCGGCACGCGACGGCCAAAACATGGAAGCCCTCAACCAAGCCATCATCAAGATGGCGGCACTGCCATCGGTAGCCGACGACGAAGCCGTAATCGTCACCAACGCACGCCATTACGAAGCCCTCGTGCGCGCAGGCGAAGCCATTACACGCAGCATCGACGGCCTCTACAGCGGCCTCAGCGGCGACTTCGTAAGCCAAGACATCCGCGAATGTATGCACTACCTCGGCGAAATCACAGGCGAAATCTCCACCGACGACATCCTCGGCGAAATCTTCTCCCACTTCTGCGTGGGAAAGTAATTCCCCCATCCTCCATGGAGTTATGGCAGGAACGAGGATACCAATTCCCTCTTATCCCGAACTCGCGTTCATATTGTTAAGGGATCAAAGTTGTGTTACACCTTAGCTGTAGTCATGAAGCGATGTTGATACCCGATTCCATAAATCGGTAAGTCTAATTGCCGTTAACTTATATTAGCAAATCCCCCTTAGGAGTTCCTTCGGGGGAGTATGCTCGGAGAGAGAGGCGGAAAAAATAAATCAGTAATCGGATTTAATGTATCCTTCTTGATCATATCCCTTGCGCTCTCTATTGATGAAATCAATCAACAGCTGAAGTTCTTCAATGTCTGTATTGGTTTCTTTAAAACGAAGGTACTGTTCATCGTATCGATTAGTAGAGCCATGTTTCAATCGAGATGAAATATCATCTGGAATCAAATAGTATGTTCGCTCTTCGCCTAAATATTTCTGGAACTCCGATAGGAATATATGAATACCTGCTAGATCAAAGTCGCCAAAGTGAATATACTTATTGGAAATAGATGTGAGCCATTTTCTAAGATCCGATGACTGAGGGTAACGAGATACAAACAGAGCTTTTTGTGGTAATCCATGCCTATGCAGGTACTCTTCAAAGAGATGTCTTTGCTGGCGAATCATCCTAAAGTTCTCCATATTCTCTATGCCTATGACTATCACATCATCAGGAATCGTAAACATCTCCCAATCTGTAACAAATACAAAACTTCCTTCTTGAGGATTGACCACAAATCGCTTATCGCTCAATGAACACTCTATAGGCTCATAGCTGTTGATTGGAAATCCTGGACAAGAACGTACCATGACAAGTTTTGAATTGCCCGTTTCTGCAGCCATCGAGGAACGTGTACCATATTCTTCGACTTCCAGTATTCGGTAACTCTCATCTTTGTCAATGAGATACCTTTTCAACGCGTCTATATCCCGTGCCCGATACGATTTTCTTGAACCACGCGTAATGATCTGCAACAGTCCTTCATTCATAAGTTCTGTAAGCAATCCTTTACTCAACTTTGAACTTGCAACAGTCTCACCTGATATTAATGCTTGTATGGATGCGCTTATAGCCATAGTCTGTTTCTATTTGGTTCTCTTCAACAGTTTCTCCACTCTCGTTTTAACGCCATGCTTGCTCAACAGATAAGTATAGCGGTAATCATAAGGATTGTATGATGTTGGCGAACTGTTAATGAGATAAATATTACGTGAATTAGCGAATTGCAGTATACCCTTGATGTTATTAGGATGCAGTCTTCCTATCTCGTCCATCATACAGTGCACGATAAAATCACCACTCTTGCGAGCAGCTTTCTTCTTAAACACGTTGATTAACATAATGTTGACCATGGCCTTTACCAAGATGTCAGTACCATCTGATCCAACATTATTGATACGCTCTACCCAGTTGGTGTCGTTATCATTCTCTTTGACACGGAATTGCAAACGGAAAGCATCACCCAACGACACTGTGGGACGGTTGGGTTCGTTCTGCAACTGATGCGACAAACTCTTTAGATAATCGACTATCTTACGATTCACCTCATCTCGATTGTCACTTGAAAAGAGGTTGAGATCACCAATAGAGAATGCATTTTCTACAGTATAGTCATGAATAGACATCAGCAGCTGCATAAGCTTGTCTGAAGACTCATTGGCTCTTAATTCAATGCTCTTAATAACACCCGCAAAGTTCTTCTCTACAAAGTCACGATTGATGTCAAGTATGACACCATCCACATCTGACCTGCGTTTCATCAGTGCGCCAATTTCTATCGACACACGTCCAAGAATATCCTTGTAATGTTCGCTCGTACGTCTACGGAATTCTTCAATCTTATTGTTGTCCATGAAGTCTTGCAAATCAACTGCAATCTGCTGATATTCACTGTCTGTAACTGGCATTGTGTTAAAGTGGAAGGCATTCTGAGGCTTAAAGTTTCTATTGAAACTTACAACCATCTCCTTCAACTTATCAATTGATTCACGTTTTTGGTTCACCGTCCCCCTCAACAATATCAACAGCTGTTGGCAATCTTGATGCGTCGGTAACATCGTATCGTCAGTAAGATAGGTATCAGGCACTAAGTGCTCATTCTCAATTATCTGATGATATTGGTTCAATCCGTCTTGTCTATGTGCGAGGTCTTTGAGCACAATCTTTTGGCGCTCTTCAATTTCTTGTATCTTTTTCTCTATGCGTGAACGCTTATCTTCGTATCGCTGAAGCAACATGGCAATCTGATTTTCTATATCCTTGATACCCTTTCTGATCTCAGGTTCCTTAGCAAAGAGGGTTTCTTCTGCATAACGGTATTTGTTGACAACATCGCGATCCGTTTCTATTACTTGTAATCGTTGACGAAGCATTTCCAATGCTTTGCGATAATCATCCAGCAGATTTACATCAACGCCCTTTCCTTCAAGTTCAGCCTTTTGCTGCTCATAAAGCTGTTTCTTTTGTTTATCAAATTCGTTATGTCTAGCATCTGCTTCTAATTTTTGTGAATCTTGGAATGCACGCAAATCATCATTGAGAGCCTTGACAGAACTCTTGAATGAAGAATCCAAGTCTTTTAAATCCTTTTTATTCTTAGTCTCTTTCTTTTCTCGTGCTTCTTTCTCAGATTGTACATGAAGAAGGGCGACATTGAAAGCACGCTCACGCGTAGCCTTCTCTTTCTCAATTAATTCTTGCTCTTCCATCTCCAACTTATGTTGTTGGTTCTGTAGATTCTGTCTCTTCACAGGAATCTGCTCTTCTTCAACCTTTAGCTGGGTAGCTTTCTGTCGAAGCGGATTGAGCAGAGCACCGTACTTTTTCCACAGTTTAGAGATATTCTCCTTAAGAATCAATGGTAACTGTGAAAACTGACGATTCAGTTGCTGGAGTTGGGTTTCCATATCCTTTTTCTCTACTCTGTATTCATCTGGTGTACGATGAACTGCATCCATATTGTCAAGACTAAGTTTGACACCAAATAAAGAGTCTGACTGAGCAACTTTCTTAGGCTCTAGCCCTTGTGCATATAGTATTCGCTCTTCATCGACCACTTTTCCAATAGTATTTTCCCAACCTTCCCTATGCTCACATAGCCATTGATAAAGAGAGCCGTCCAAATGTGCCAGTAAATCACTAATCTTGGATATTCTTTCACGGCACTCTATTCGGTCTTGCTCAAGTCGTTCTTGTTCATGCTCGGAAGCCTGTTTCAACTCAGTTTCCTTCATTTCGTATTCACTCGTAAGTTGAGCTATTTGACTTTCTACTGCTATCTTCAGAGCACCATTCTCCTTCTCATACACCTTCAATTGTACAAGTTGTTCTTCCACTAGTTTGAGTTCATCCGCCATAGGATGCCATTGCCTCAGTTCTTTCAGTGCATTATCCGCTCTATGCTGTTCGGACAACAGAACCTGAAGACGTTCGTCTGACTCATGCTGCCAGACTCGGTATCCCTCCATGATTTGATTTCTAGCTTTAGAACGCTCATTCTCATAGAGATTACGTTCTTTTTGTAATGAAGCCTGCTTCTGAAACAATGCATCGTTTTGAGCATTATCAAAAGCCACAAGCGCATTATTAAGCTTAGCTTTTGCAATATCATATTTCTCCTCTATGGATGCGTGTGTCTTGAGAAGGTCATCCAGCAACATTTTCTTATCGGCAAACTCCTGCTTGATGGATTCTTCACGAGCTGCAAGTGCAAGTTTGTCCTCAATGCCCATTGCATCAAACTCCTTCCTTGCCTGAACTATCTCCTTCAACTTGCTCTTCTTACCGCCAAGTTTCTGATTGAGTGAATCCTTGTCTTTGTCATAGTCGGCTGTGAGTTCCTTTTCACGCCTACGCTCCTTGTCTAAACTGCTCTTTACCTCTGTGGCTTCTGCTTCCAGTAGTGGAATTTGCTGTTCACAATCTGCTACTACATGATTCAACATCCGCCACACATCCAACAGTTGTTGGTCAAGTGCTATGATCTTTCGGCCTTGTTCGGCAATTTTGAGAGCCTGTGTGCGTACAGGGAAATTGCCGTCACGAGTCTGACGGAACCAACAGTCAATCTCGTCATACTCTCTTTCAAAGTCCGTGACTAATCTTCTGTATGTCTGAAGATCAATAGGAAGATCCTCATCAGCCATAGACTGTATGATGGTATTCTTTACAAAGTCTGCATCGAGCTTAGTATTCAAGAATACATTCTGAATACTCCTTGGAATATTCTGATAATGAACACTCTGCACAAGCGCATAGCGTGTATATTTATGGTCATGCGTATTACCAAAGATGATATCCCTAAACACCACTCCTGAGTCGATTCTTGCTGATACTGCGACATTCTTGTCAATACGTTCACGAATCTTCACCCAGTCACTCAACACCTGCTTGTCGTCATTAATGAGCCATGCTCTTTGGTATGGAGCATCAATGAATCGCCATGAGGCACGTCCCTGGTATCGACTCACCAATATGGTATATGCACCATTGTCTCGCATCACCTCATAGAGGATATGCGAGTTAGACTGGCGGAAATAGAACTCATCAAACGACTTTTGCCCTTGCTGGATACCTAAACGATGCTTATCGGCATTATAGAAGAAAAGCAAAGCTCTCAGCACAGTGCTCTTTCCGACACCTTGTGTTCCTGTGAAATGCACATTACCATCTACAGATATCTCTGCATAAGGTATATTGGCACTATTGATAAATATGATTTTATTCAGGTACTTCATCTTCATTTGCTATTTGAATCATGTTAACCAGTTCCTCTACATAGCGGAATGCTGATGTTATCTTAAACGTCTCATCTTGTTCGCTAATACACTCTGTAAAGCCCATATTTTGCATCTCTTGCAGCAGTTTGTTCACAATCTCCAGATAAGAACCTACGCCATATTTTTTGAACAGAAGACTGGCTTTCTCCTTGAGTTCAATATCCGTACTAATCTGCTCTATCAGATTACTCTTTCGGAACTGATAGCCAGCAGTAAAAGACTGATTATAACATTTCAGGAAATCAAGATAATCCAACCATTTAGAAAAGGTTTCCAATTTCTGCTCGATGGCTTGTTTCCCCTCTCCTAAACGAGAAAAATAGAAGTAACCGTTACCCGACTCCAATTGTAGACCGATTTCCTTGAAATAATCAGAATAGTCTTCAACATTCTCCTCAATATCCTCATAAAGATGGCGGATAGAGGTGTCGGAGCTGTCAACCGAGAGAAATTCTCCACGGCTCAGCCGTTCGTATATTCTTTGGGTGTTATTTCGCATAGATAATAGGATATTCAATGTCTTGATAAGTTGCATATTTGCCAGTCATCCTATATTCATCAGGATGAAGGATAACAAGTTGACAAAAGAGGGCTGCGTGGTCTTCAATATCACGTTTGGCCTTATAGTCGTATCTCAGAATGAAGTCAAACAGATTGTAGCTAGAAGCAGCAAAGGCGTTCCAGATTTCTGCTGGATCCACCTCTTTCAGACGTTGTACATGTTCCTGCAAGTCTTCCTCTGTAAGTGGGGCAGCTTCTGTTCGTGCCGTTTTCTGAATGCCATTTCGCTCAGCAATACGTCTGAGTATTTTCACAATTTGATCATTCTCCCTCAGCATTTCCAACGAAAGACGTATCTTGCTATATTGTCGAGACTCCATCCATAAAGGATTTCTGTCTTCTAACACTTGTACAAGGTTAGTATCTGTCTTGATAAGCAATTGATCCTGTAGATATTTCAGCTTGCGAATCTTCTTATAGAGTTTGTTTTGCTGGTCTATCTGATTGATATAGACTATAATTTGCCTGTCTATCTCCATCAAGGCATGATAAGCATCCACAAAGTTATGCTTCACATCGCTGCACGTCTTGGCCATGTGTGGATCATTGGCCATGATGAAGAATGCCTGCTCATTATCCATCAGTTTCTCACATTCACGGATCATTGAGCGGATACTATGGCTTTTTTCATCGAGGTTCTTGAGTTTAGTCTTCTTGATGAGATAGTTGGGTTCTTGCTTATAAGCATTGTCCATATTACGCTTCAGGTCAACTACATTCTTCAAGGTCCTGAATCCAGTCTTTTTCAAGAGTTGACGCACACTATCCTGATAACCTGCCTTTCGATTTAAGTTGGTTTCTTGGAGGAAGTAGCCGATATGTTCCTTCAGTGTGTTGATGCATTCCTGCACACTCAGTACGCTGATTTCCTCGTTGACATTCAGCACTTCCTCAAAGAAGTTCCGATAGTCACTCTCGATGTCAACGGTATTGCCTGCTTCTACCAGCACACCATAGTCAACCAGCCTTTTCAGACGGCTCTCATTGCCTCCGACTAGTTCCAATGCCAACCCTAACGGAAACTTCATCAGTTTTCGCTTCTCAAACATCTCACTGAGCAGTCCTTGCTCGCGCGAGAGTGTCTTGGTCAGCTCTTCTATAGTTCTGAAATGTGTTAGAATACCCATGTGAACACTTTGTTATAAAACCAAGAAATTCTTCTCATTCTGGTTTGAGTTGACTAAAGATATTGCTTATCTTGTTAATAATAACTTCTTGTTCTGCTTTTGAAACTTCAAGCCCTTTTGGAATCTGCTCAATAATTGTCTTCTTTGCTTGAATGTTTTTATCAACCAGACTAATCCATCGTGACACATCTTTTTTAATAAATGATCTGATGCAAATATAGTCAATTCCCTCGAACAACATGAACAATTCGCAATAAATAATGAGGTCGAGTTTGTATTCTTTAGTGTTCGGCAGCTATTTTAAGGCAAAAAAAGCTATTTTCTGCCACTTTAATAAAATAATTGCGTTTTTGTACAAGTTTTTCCTGACTTCGTCAATGTGTACCCCTCAAAAAAAATCGACGAAGCCAGTACAACTTTCTGATGAACCTGCTCGCGGCAATGGGGGCGTACTGCTTCTTTCTGTCCAAACCAGCAGTCAACTTTGACTACAAGGTGCCGAAGTCTGACGGCCACGTCCATGGTCGCCCGCCACCTTGTCTGCATCCGAATCGCGCCTTTTCAGTCCACGCTTATCCCGAACTCGCGTTTATAGTATGCTCTATTGTCATAGGAGCTATCTACCTCAATCTACAAATGGCATTCAGACAACTCCTTTCCCCAACAATAGAAAGATGCATTTTGAGATTTGAGGGCTACCGTAATAAGGCTGTGGTGGTAGAAGCTCTAGTGAAACATTCGAAACTTGCCGAAAGTACCATTATTCCAAAATCCATCATTTCTGAACCTGAAATTGAAATTAAATCTGACACAACAGAAGAAGTTTCTACCCCTTCGTGTTCTGAACTCAATGAAGATGTGACAGAACTTCCAAAGGAAGAAGCCACACCTTCTACCATCAATAATATACCCATCGCAGAATCCAATCAGCCATCAGAATACGAGATATTCCGTGCCAGCGCTATGGCTGAGAAGGAACGAGCATCGCAAGAAAAATTAGATAAGGTTCTCGCATATACGAAACAAAACTTGGTTCTATTCCTTAGCGAAATTGACCTCAATCGTCTATGTGGATATATTACAGAATACTACTTATCAGATACTATGCCCAAAGTCGAGCAAATAAAAGTTGATGCCCAATTAAAAACCATTGACATCATGCACTTTGGTTGGAATATAGGTAAGGCTTTTGGCAAGCCACGTTTGCAGACAGCCACATTTATCAAAAGGGTATTTGCTCATACTCCGTAATTCAGAAATATCTACCATTGAGCGAAAAATGTCGCATACGGAATCTGAGTGCAAGATTAAACTATATAGTAAAATAGTGTAGATTTTATTTGTTGTTTACATTTTTTACGAGTTTTAGCTACGTTCTTGAGATTGTGGCTAAACTTTTTACACTATATCAATCCCTAAGCATTCTCTGCACCAATCAAATTAAACTTTCCAACATCAACTCTTACCAATAATTATTATGGCTTTACATCAGCTAATAATCAATCGCTTATGATTATCTAGACGCTAAAAACTCTAAGTGCGCATAATATAAAAATAACATATCACAAAGTCACTCATTCGCTATAGAATCGCCATACTCTTGTATATACTTATGATATTTTGCAACCGTATGCTGACAAGCAACAAAATGCACAAACAATGGATTATAGTTCATAGAATCAGCAAGTATTCTATTTAAAAGTTTGTAATTATTCATTTGATTTTTATCAAAATTTTGAATATCAGCATCAACCTCTGGTTCTAATCTATCAAGGAAAATCATATATTTACGTAAAATAGAAACCACATAATCACTAACTTGTATCATCGCATCTGATCCAGACTCCTTAAAACTATAATTATCAGGAGCTTTACCATCAATAATAATATCTTCTTCTGCAATCTGGCTCAAAACCTGTTTTTCTTCATCAAACACCAAGGTTTTCTTTGGGAAGCTAAGAATCTGTTGCCTATAAAATTGCACAAAATTTCCGACCCATTCATGAGTAGTTTCATTCTGAATAAAAATCAATTCTTTCTGTTCTTTAGCTTTCTCAAGACAACTTTTAAGAAAGACTAGCAACGGATTTAAACGGTATTTTTTCGCATCTTCGGCAATGACACCATCAATAAGGATTATAAGTTCTGACAAGAAATCCTTAATGTACTTTGTTCCAACATTTGGATACTTATATTTTTTGAATATTGAGATTGTTGTATTTGGATTCCTTTTCAAGACTTTGTATAGTTCGGCTTTGAATGCAAATGGATCAAATTCTAGGCCAAATATTGAATCAATAATATCCACCAATCCATAATACAAAACCTGCACAATACAAAAATGAATATGCCATCCTTTGTCTTGAATAATTTGGAGTATTTTTCTAAAATTCTCCTTGCGCAATATTTCAATAAAAGTTCCTTTTAAATCCTTTGTCGATTTTATTTCTTTTTCTAAGTTTTTACCTAATGCCGTTTTCAACTCTTCCAAAGAAATAATATCATCTGCCTGAACACCACCTAACACAAATACAGTATCTGAATCTGCATTGAGTTTGCCATCTTTCACAATCAAGTGTTTTACGTTACCTGATTCATCGTAGTATAAAGTTTCCTCTTTATCAATATACATCTCATCTATACCTTGAGCTTTCATCATCATTCTGATACTATTACTAACTTCTGTATAATCCATGATTAAATATTTGATTTTTTGTTTATATTTATACGATCGCTATGTTCACATAGAAGATCTAAAGGATCAATCTCTGCAGTTTCCTTCATTCTTGCTTCAATAAAATCATTTGTAGAAGGTGCTATATTAAGCTTGATATTCTGGAATATTGGCAGTGACTTTATCTTATCTTGATACTTCACGAACTTATCATTTCGCGGTGTAAGAGCAAAGCATAATGCACTTGCAAACACATCTGCTAACTGTATTCCGAACGCTTCATGAGACTTTGCAATTTCCATATTACCAACAGGCAGAGGATAGACATGCTTTCCTTTACCATACCCAACAACAGTTTCTGGCACTTCCATATCCCTTAGGCTTTCCATAAACTCTATGTTTGCAAAGAATGGTTCCGAGGAATCAAAAAGAACATTCTCTTTTACCTTTGTTTTATTATACCATTCTTGAATCGATACGGAAAACAATGGTATTGTTAAATCAATATAGAATTTCTTATGGGTTAAGGCTTCTTTAATATATTGTAATGTAGGAGGTATCTCTGACAGCATATCGAAAAACCCTTCTCTTGTATCAACATCATATCTCAACTTGTCTGTAGTTCTATAAAAGTTCGCAACAGATTCTATTGACGGTTTCCTAACCATCCCAACAAAATTATTCTCAAATTCTGCCACCAAGTCCTTATTAGAATGCAATATAGCAAAACAATGCAAGCCATTAGCCAGAATCAGATTCTTTGCTCCTTCATATAGATTTATACCATTGAAGTGGTACATTGTTTCTACTAGAATATTCACAATATTAGCATAGATACAGTATCGTTTATGCGCAAACGATGGAAGTACGTGATAATTGTCCATCAGAGGGTGATTAAATATCTTATCCAGTATTTTCTGACCATGATAACTTTTATACATACTTTTGAAATGAAGTTCCCTCCCCCATTCACAATAACCCACATCTTCTTTTATTTGAGCAATTTCTTCATCTGTCATCCTAATAGAAGCTAATGAAAAATAAGGTTGTTTACTATTTATCAAATCAGGTCCAGTATATCCAGACTCATCAAAATACAACATACAAAAATAATTTTATCATTAGGTTGTTATAACTATCTTATTATGAAAAGCGTCTCACACATTCCATAATAAGTTGAATTAAAGAAATATAAAGTTAGTAAAAAATCAAATATATAAGTATCTATTCCTCAATATTTTATTGTCACACATTCCATATTTACGGAAAACAAAATTATTTCTTATCAATACCCATAAAAGCATTTATAGTGTTTAATCATATAGTATATATTTAATTATCAGCTACTTGCCACCATTCAAAGTTATATTACAGTTGTATTTTGGTGAATGATTCCACCATTGAAACACCTGTTTCCTTTGCCATCGAACAATTAAAAACGATTGGCGTATGCAAAAAGAAACAATAACATTTGATAAGCTGTCCGAAGCGGTAGGTTATCTGACCGAACAAGTCAACGAGTTGAAAAGAATGGTGTCGGAACTTCAACCGCCCGCATCAGACAAACACGTGTTGGTTGAAATTGAGGATGCTTGCCGTATCATCCGAAAAGCCAAGCCTACCATTTATACATTGGTACGCAAAGGGCAGCTTCCTGCCTAGTAAGAAAGGCAAGAAACTCTATTTCTACGAAGACAAACTTCTGACATGGATTGAGAATGGACGGAAAAAGACTTAAAGGATGCACTTGCCGACCGAGACATTGATATGAAATTCAAGGTCAGCCGAACCACACGGGAAATACAGGGTGTAAAATTTGAGTACAACGGTTTTTCTTTCTCCGGCTCAAAAGTCAGCCGTGAATTCAGCTACTTAAATATCGACAACCGATTGGAACAGAATGCTTGTGCATCCTTGTTTGAATCACCCAAACAGGAAGCTAGACATAAAGAAGATAATGTACAACAAAGCGTTTCCCATTCCGATATTTCAATCTCTACTTGTGTGAGAAATTCGGCTACAGAAACAGTTGTAGCGTGATGCAAAATGCCAATGGCTTTTGTGTGAACATCAGTGAACGTGATCTATACTGCTACATCCGCTTTTGGGAGTATAGTTGTGGAAGAGGCAATTTCCCCGACTGGTTTATCATCATTGTGCGCAGTAACTTCAAGAAGAACCAAGAAGAAAGCCTGAAAGATTTGGCTCGCTTCTTCAAGGAGTACATACCACGCTACGGTTACAAATACCTCTGTACCGAAGGTGATAACTACAAGTATTATCAAACACTCGGTTTAAAGCTCATCTATCGAGGAATCTTTGACCAAAACAATTATGGATTGCCGATTAAAGACTTAAATGTCTGACACATCGTTTAAAATTGAGGAGGGGACTTTTCCTCTCCTTTTCTTATATACCGATAAATCAGAATTTA
>SAMEA104315420__coassemble_321_pt1 | contig 36144 bp, 30 predicted proteins | sample SAMEA104315420__metabat2_low_PE_049 | metagenome-assembled genome bin SAMEA104315420 (sample SAMEA104315420) | gut metagenome | biome: Monkey gut; feature: monkey-associated habitat; material: faeces | place: China | collected 2013
CAAATGCGAAGCATTCCACTTTGCTCCAAGGCTGTTTTTTATGTTTTTGTTTTTGATTCCATTCACGATTCGGCAACAATGCTTGATCTATCCCCAGAAATTTTTCACTGATCCGCAATAGCATCGATGTGAGGGAATGGGGGGGAGAGATGGGGGGATAAACGGAGAGCACTCTGTAATTCCGTTAAAATTACAGAGTGCTCCGCATCATATATTAAGGAAAGGTTTAGTCTGTTTTTTGACAGGCTTTGGTGAATTTGCCGGCGTGGGCGCCTCGTGCAATTCACATTGCAAAAATAGACCTTTTCAGATATAATGCTTTTGTCATTAATGCTTGTGTTTTTGTCATGAAACAAAAAAATGCTTGTCATGAGACAGGAATTCATGACAAGCACCAAGGTTAACTATCTAACAATCAACTAATGTGTGTTGCTTTTATTGTTTTTGTAATTTGTTATCCATTCTGTGGGTGAAATTCCCTCTTTCGTTTTGAAAGCCCTTGTGAAATTGGGGTGGTTGGCATATCCACTCGCCTCGGCAATTGCTTGAAGGGTGAGTTCGGGATGCTGCGTCATCTGCCTTTTTGCTTCCTCGATTCGCAGGTATGGCAGCCACTTTCTGAAATTGGAGGCATCGGTGTTGCTGCTGAGATAGGCGTTGAGGGTTGATGCCGACACGCCCATTTGCTTCAGTGCCGTGCCGATGGTGAGGTTGGGGTCGGTGTAGTGACGCGCATCCACCCATGCCTCGATTTTTCGGGTGGCGTGTTCCGAAATTTCGGTGCTGGGGCGTTCCCCCTCCATCAGTTGCGCCTCGCGTATTTCATCGTTCACCTCAATGGTTTCCGCCATGTTGTAGCCGTAGAGGCAAAATTCGCACACCAGCCACGACAGCGTCATAAGCAAAGTGAGTTTGGTGATGGTGTAGAGTAGGGTAGATGAAGTGAGTCCAACCCATGGCGCAAACACGGTCACCACGAGCAGGGCGTTCATGGCGTGTGAAGTGTAGCGCAGTGCCACGTGTCGCTGCTGTAGTTCTCCGTCGGTGAGGCTTGACCTCGTTTTCTTCAATCCACGGTGCAGCACGATAGCCATTTGCGTGATTTTAGCAAACAGGGCAAGGGCTATGTAGAACGTGACGGTGGTGTGTGGCTCCACATCGTCGATGAGCAAATCGTTGGTCAATCCATAGAAAAACAGCCCATAGCAGAACACCACGAATATCACCGACCGCCAAATGTGCGGTTTCATGTCGTGGCCGGCGCGAAGCAGAAACAGGTTGCCCAAGAAGATAGGGGGGATGATTGCCACTAAAAACATGGTTGTGACAGCCCACGACAGCGTGATGCTCTGCTCACGGAAATTGCCTAAAAACTGCACCAAATTGAAAATGCACAGCAACAGGCAACCCGTGAAAATCAGCCAGCGCGCCTGATTATATACTTTGAGTTGCGTTTTTCCTCGGTTGACAAACGCAAGCAGAATGGAGAGGGCAAACATGGTGAATGCGCCCATGAAGCGTGTGCCAGTGACCAAGTCGTGTCCTATGCTGGGAGATAAATGCATAATGTCGTTTTCCTGATTGTGTGTCGCCGTGGCGACTGTAAATAATTGTATAAAAAATATCGATTTTTCCGTTAAAACACAAAGTTAATACATTTTTGTTAAAAGCCATCGTGATAATTGAAAATTCCACTGCTGATTGAAAAATCTTTGCCAAATCTTCCTAAAAATCAATTCATTTGCAGTAGTTTCAGATTTTTACTAACTTTGGTTTCTATAAAAATTTTACTGTATTTGCGTATGAACCGAATGTTTTTGCTGCTGATGCTGGCGTTTGCCGCAGTAGCCGCCCATGCTCAGCGAGTTTTCAGTGTGGTGACCTGTCCTGCCGAAGATGCTTCGGTGGCGATGAATGTGAGTTGGGCAACCGATGCCGAAGCGCCGCAGTCGCACGTGATTTTCACCGAATCCACCGACAAATTATGGCGAAAAGCCCGCCGTGCCACCGATGTGGATATGCACCTTTGCACCACTTTCGACAGTCTGTGGAGCAAAACCGCGCTCAACGAAGATGTGTATGAGCGGTGGCGGTTCAACAAATGCGGCACCACGCTTAAAAAACTCAAGCCCGACACCGAATACATGTACCGTGTGGTGGCTGGCGACCAGCGCACACCCATCTACCGCTTTCGCACGGCAGGTGCCAAGTGCTGGAGCGTGTGTGTGATTTCCGACTTCCACCACTATCCGCCAGTGCCCTCACGCCTGCGCTCGGCAATGACGATGATCGACACCATTTGCCGCAAAGACGCGTCGCTCGACTGGGTGTTGCACCTCGGCGATGTGATTGCGTGGGGCGGCAGTTACTCGTTTTGGAAGTCGATGTACGATGAACCCATATTCCGCAAATATATGTGGGCTGGCGTGAACGGCAACCACGACAACATGAGCCGAAAATACGCCAAGTGCACCAACGACTTTTTCCGCAATGCCAACTACTATCCTCGCAACGGCTATGCTGGCGAGGAGGGCGTGTGCTATTATTTCCGCTATGGCGATGCGCTGTTTGTGATGCTCAACAGCGAGTCGATGCGCACCGACGAGGGACTTGCTGCCGCTCAAGACTGGTTTCGCCAAGTGATGCGGAAGCAACGCAAAAAGGCGCGCTACGTGATTGTGTGCGAGCATTACCAATGGTTTTTCGGCAACGACGGCAAGACCTCGCAATACGCCAGATGGGGCAAATTGTTCGATGAATTCGGAGTAGATTTGGCTCTCGCAGGCAATAATCACATTTATGTGCGCTCCGGTGCGCTCTACGACGGCAAACTCGCCGCCGACGCTAAAGGCACCGTGTGTGTGCAAACACCATCGAGCGACAACGACCGTGGACAGGCTGCGCGCGAATGGACGCTCAACCGCGACATCATCAAGAAAATATGGACCGAGGGCGTGAACACCGTGGGAGCCATTCACCTCAATGCCACCCCGAAAGCCCTCACCCTCACCCTTTACGACCGCCACGGCACCGCCATCGACCACCTGCAAGTGCCCTCCAAAAAACGCTGATTTGGCGTTATTTGTAGTAGGTGATTTCGCGGTGGGTGGTCACGCCTTTTACGGTGCGCTCGGTCCAGTTGCCGTATTTGTCAAACTTTGTGTATTGATACGTTTTTCTGTAGCGTTCGCTCACGGCATCGCCCATTTTTTCAACGCAGTCGGCATAGTCGATGAAGCCTTTGGCATCGTAGTGAAATTGCTCAGTGCCCGACTCGCCTTCTGCCATCCACTCGGTGGCGGCGAGGCGCATATCCTTCCATGTGTAGTTTTCGATTGATTCCCACATTGCCATTTCGGTGATGCGTCCTTCGCTGTCGCGCGTGTATTTGACCATCGCCTGTTCGGGGTCGTCGTATATGTCTTTCGACACATCGAATGGGTCGTAGTTGCCCACTTTCACGATTTTACCATCTTTGCTGAACGTGTGGGTGCGGCCGTCCCATGAATACTTGTCGTTCACATCAATATAACTCTCTTTCACCATGTGCACAGGGCCGTGCAACTCCAAGAAGGCGAGGTCGTAAGTCACTTGCTCGTTGAGCGCATTTTCTTGAGTTTGCGCTTCGGCGATGTGTGCACTTTCTGCTTGCTGTCTTCCGCCTTTGTTGCACGCTGAAAGCTGAATGGCAGTGAAAACTGCCACAAAACAGCAGGTAAGAGTGATTTTCGTATTCATTTTATTCAGTATTTGGTTGAGATAAGATTAGTTTGAAGTGTAATATGTGATGGTACGCTTCGTTGGCTCACCGTTTTCGGTGCGCTCGGTCCAGTTGCCGTATTTGTCAAACTTCTTGTATTCGTACACTTCTTTTACGCGAGTCACCTCGGTAGGATCATCATCTTCGTATGTTTCATATTCCGTTGTGTTGGTGACATATTCAATGAGCCCCTTAGCTCCATAGTGGTATTCCCTTGTTCTAAGACCGGATTCAATGCCGCGTACATATTTCACGATTCGCTTGCCTTCCCACGTGTAGTCGGTGTCAAACATCGCACCCACAACTTTGCAAATGCGTCCTTCGCTGTCGCGGTTGAATTTATTCAAGAGTTTTTCGGGTTGACCATACACGTCGGCAGTGAATGGATCATAGCCATTGAAGGTGACGATGTTGCCACTCTTGTCGAAAACATAGGTGTCGCCATCAAGGTATTGAATGGTGTGCACAGGTCCATGCGCTTCCACGAAAGCGAGGTCGTAGGTCGCTCGATTTGCATTGTCATCTTGCTTTTTTGCTTCCACATTGGAAGCGGTTTTGCTTTCCGCACTTTTGTGATTTTGCGCTTTGGCGCACGCCGAGAGCAGGGTGGTCATGAAAATAGCCACGATGCAGCTCATAAGGTAGATTCTTTTTTTCATAACATTCTAAGTATTGGTTATTAAGATTGTTGCTGTTCACAAAGATAGATAAAAAACAAATAAATACAAAATTCCCTACCGTCGCCACGGTTTTATCGCAGATTTTCGGCAATAAAATTTATTCGGGTTGGTTATTTCTCGGAAATGATATACAAGTTGTCCATCCGATCATTTAGTGATGATTGAAAAAATCCCGTAGGGATTTGATGTGTGTAGGCAGGTATGCAGCGAAGGTTATGCGTAATGAGCGAAGCGAAATGGAACATAACCGAAGCGAAATGCCTGCAAAGTCACATAACAAACATGCATCCCAGCGGGATGCGATTTCACTATTATACGGATATTTGATGTTGTCGCATTCCGCCGGAATGCATAATACTGACATATCTATTGCAGGCATTTCGAAAAGATTCCATTTCGCTTCGCTCCATTACATCTTTTCTGTATACCTGCCTACACACATCAAATTCCTAACGGAATTTCGTCGCATCTTCTTCGGAATAACACGTACACCATCATCTATTTCTCAGCCATGAGCACCTCCCAGAAAATCTTGGGGAGATACACGTTTTTTAGCGTGACTGCTGCCTCAAACATTGGTGCGATTTCCTCTGGTGTGTAGCCGGCTATGCCACAACCAATCGGGGTGACCAAGAATTTCAGTTCGGGGTGCTCTTGTGCAAATTGCACGAATCGCTCCACGGCACACTTGGTGCTTTCTTCGCCCTCCATCGTGGGTATGGCGTATGACTGCCCCTGCAATCCCTCGCCATTTCCCCAAACGGCACCGAATTTCATGTGTGCCGTGCGTGCGGCACCACCGAGGTGCATACCCTGCGCATTGCTGCCAAACACGAAAATTTCGCCAGCCTCCAGCGTGGCAATGTGCCGTGGGCTCACGCGCAGCTCGTCATTGGTGAGAAAATCAGTCTTGTCCATTTTTTATCTATTTCCTTAAAATTAGCAGACTTGTTGTTTTTACAAGAAAGCAAGTCGTTGGATAACAATAAAATATCCAATGCTTACACATGTTAGGAATTCACTTACCTTAGTGCTGCTTAAAACTCAAATAAAGAATATCTGACATATGGCAAAGGTAAACATAAAATCTGAGAAAATCATTCCTTTCGGAGGAATTTATTACGCAAGCAAGGCTTTCTATGCGCTTTAACTTGACAAAGTCATCAACGGCACTCTTGGAGTTCGCAGCTCCACCTACAACGGCTACCAGTGTAACGAAATAATGTCAGCCATATCTGACGTGTTTCTCTGTGGCGATGACTGCGTGGAAGATGTTAACAGAAGCGAGTGCCACCTGCGGATATCATAAGGACTGTTGACGGCAACTGCCGCATATTCTACATACGGGCCATACACAATGCGTCAATGTACAGCCGCATACAAGACATGCGTGAATGGAAGCGTGCTGAGATAGGCTCGCAGGAAACGGAAGTGGCCTCGGTCATGTCAACACAGTTCATGGAGGAATAAAAGCTCTTGTTTAAATTACATATTTCAACGTGAGCTCTGCATTGATTTGTTTACTTTCAATTCTCGGGTAATAATTGTAGTCTAACCAGATTTCATATCGGGTATTTCGTATAAAGGTACCAAATTCTGCGGCCAGGTACATTCGTTTTCCAATCTTATAGCTTAATTCCGCCTCAAAATGATTAAAGGTCGAATGAGACTTATCACCTTGAACATTGACGGGGGTACCGTGCGGAGTCAGTGACCAGTCAAATTTCTGGTCATAACCTTTCCATGTGTATAACTGATAGAACTGGTTCCTTAAACTCAAAAGTAATTTGTTGTCAAAAAAAACACAGTCAAGGCCGGCCTTGATTGAGAATCCGGATCCCCAATTATAGTTACGGTGATAATCACGGTAGAAATCAGTCAATATGCCTCCCAATATCACGGCATTGGCGTGTATGAATCCGTTAAACACCATACTCTTTGCAGGCTGATACCTGAACATTGTGCCGGCACCGAAAGATGCAGGAGTCCCCAGTTTGTATGGTACCACGCACGGAGAGAGTCTGTTCGGATTGGCGTTCCATTTAATGGTATCAGAATCAAAGAAATCAAAATGCTGGTACATTCCCACGGATACATTCAGTTTTTTCCTGTTTATCACTTCCTTCGAAAAAAGACGTCCTATAATTTCGACCCTGCTCAATAATGGTTGAGTCTTGACAGCCTGTAATTCCATATAAAAAGAGAACCAGTCATAGGGTGTCCTGGTCTGTTCAGCATACCGGTCTCCATACTCTATCTCTATCTCCGCTACAGCTCCTGCCTGTGTTCCTTCGTCATTGTCCCAAAGTGCCAGATAACGACCTCCCAATGAAACATTCATGCTTACAGGGGGAATGCCAAACCGGCGTCCGCTCGTACTTCGCCTTTTCCAGGCATCTCCGGTTAAAATTCTCGTTAGTCCGCGCGTCGGGTTTATGACAAAAGCTGCCAGTTCCCGACCAAATCGCTCCCCGCCGCTCGTACGGTCATCGGTTATCATATCAGACGTGCGGTAAAGCACCTCTCCGATAGCAGCGCCCCCTATGGGCGTAGCGATGATATCATTGGTAGAAGGATACTCACGTTCCATACACATCTCCCACATGGCACTTCCACCTATCGCAAAGAGCTCTGACTGCCAGAAATTGAAACCGTTGGAGCGGCCTGCGTTGAAATAAAGCGAACCGTTGTAGGGATGGGCAAACATGTTGGTATTCAGATGGTCATTATCCCATTCAAAGCCATGACTGAAGTTATTCTTGATTGTATTCCAGGAGATTTGGGCATAACGTCCGTTTAACACATAACGGTCAAAAGCATTGAGGCCGATATTAAAACCTATAACTTCAGCCCCGGCCCGCCAGATGTTTTTCTTTTGATTTTTTATAATATCTGCACTGTCTGGCAGTGTGACGCTACTGACCAGTTTTCTTCCGGCAAAACGCAAAGGATGAAAAGGCTGTGCCGCAGGTTCCCCGATTGTTGCTGAATCGGGAATTTCCTGAGATGCAGGTTTCTGTGCAAAAGTGTTCATAACCTGAATGCACATCAACAATGAAATAAAAAGTGTATGGCTAAATGTATTCATAAGCCAACGAATCAGTTTGTAGTTTCCTTAAATTAGCAGACTTGTTATTTTTACAAAAAAGCAAGTCATTGGATAACAATAAATTATCAAATGCTTGCATATGTCAGGAAATTCACTTACCTTAATGCTGCTTAAAACTCAAATAAAGAATATCTGACATATAGCAAAGGTAAACATAAAATCTGAGAAAATCACTCCTTTCGGAGGAATTTATTACGCAAGCTTTTTATGGTTCAGTGGAAAAATGCTGGGGGAACAAAAACAAAAAACATAAAAAAACATCCTTTTACCGATGCCAGTGCTTCGCACCTGTCGTCAGCACGGTGGCATGTCTGATTTAAGCTCAGCTTAAATCAGACATGCCACCGCCCTGCCGCCGCTCTCTTCGAGACCGGTGGCATCGCCAACAAAAACCGCTCGCCTTCGGCGAAACACACAACCCATCTACCACCCCAAAACACGCATCACATGGTAGGGACGTGATACTTCACGTCCGCCACAAATGGTGATTAATCATCGTGTCAACTGCTGTCAGGGATAATATGAAAAATCATCAATTCAGAGTGGGATAATGAATTGATTGCCAAGTGATAGGCGGACGTGAAGTATCACGTCCCTACCGTTGAGGTTATAATTTTCCACATCTTGGTTGGATTTTTCGCAGTGAAACGGCGAGCGGTTTTTGTCCTTGGCGTGGTGTGGGTGAGCCCTCGCACGAGGGTGGCGGTGGGATTGTGTGGTTTGCGGCATGGAAACGAGTTTCCAATGACGCAAAGCGCACAGTCACACCGCCAAATGCGAAGCATTCCACATTGCGTCAAGGATGTTTTTTATGTTTTGTTTTAGATTCCATTGACGATTCTACCACAGTGCATAATCTATGGTCCCTGATTTTCCACTGATTGGTGTTTCCCATAGATACATCGGGTGAGGTGTTTTTATGCGCTTTCTATGCGCTTTCACTTGACAAAGTCATCAACGGCACTCTTGGTGTTCGCAGTTCTACCTACAACGGCTACCAGTGGGACGAGAGCACGCGACTTCGACCGTCTCAACAATGACTTCGGCTGGAAGCATCTGCCATGCTCCTTCTTGAACGAGAACACCGTGTACATAATACTGACAGCCTTCTGCACGAAATCCACTATAATTTGCGTTGAGGGAAGTTTCAAATGTGACACTGAGGGCTGGTAGAAAATAAGGAGGTGAAAACCTTTTTGCACTATTCAGTTAAAAGCATTAATTTTGCAGACAAATTTTCTAAAAATTATTACAAATGAAGAAATTTACTACAATTTTGATGTCTTTGGGGCTCAGTCTTTGCCTTTCGGCACAGGCTTCCGCACAAGGCATGAACAAAGTGGCAGCGCGAAAAAGCGGTGCAGAAACCACATGGAAGTACCTTGGCAAAGGCACTATGATTGATGGCTGGGTGGTGCCTGGCTTGGCTCCCTCCATAGGTGAAGAACTGAATCCTGCAGACTACGCCTTCAGCGTGGAGGTGTACGAGAGCACCGAAACAGCCCATGTCTATAAACTCGCCAGCCCTTGGACTTCATCTTCGTTCCCATTTCTCGACAAGAACGAAAACAAAGAGGCGCACGACCTCGTTATCGATGCGTCGAAGCCTGAGTTTGTAAGGGTAGAACCACAAGTGTCGGGCTTTGTGAACGTGGACAAGACACGTGCCAATTTTTCCGACCCATTCTATATTGGCAATGCCGGTTGCTATTTCAATGAGGAGGAAGGCTACAGCGAGTCGGAAATCATTCAATACAATTACAACTCCACGTTTAAAAATGGCGTGATCACTATCGTGTCGCCACGTTTCGGCAAGGCAGCAAAGGGCGCAGCCTATGGCTATAACTGGCAGGGCGAGTATAGCACTGTGATTACCCTTCCATCGGAGCAGCCAGCAGAGCAATGGAAATCGGCTGGAAAGGCCTCGTTCACTGATGGTTTCCTTTCACCGGGATTCTCATCGAACACCGACGACTACACTTGGACCGTGGATGTGGAGGAAAGCACCACCACAGCAGGACTTTTCCGCTTGGTGAACCCCTACTCTGCCACTGGATGCCCATTGGCGTCGAAAAACCTCGACAACACACCTACTTATGTGCGTATCGACGCTTCCGACCCCGATATTGTGGTAATCCAACCTCAATACACTGGCTTCAAGGCTGAGCATAGCAACGAAACCATCAACTTCTACATCGGTAACGATGCTGGCATTTATGTGGCTGATGGCATCTCTAAAGCCGACCTGAAGGCGTCTTCTTCGTTTGCCTCGAAGATCGACAAAATGGAGAATGGTGTGATTACCATCAAAAAGCCGCTGTTTGGCAAGAACGCCACCAGTGAGTTTGGCTATGAGTGGACTGGTGCCGACGGACAGGCAATCACTGTGGCTGCCACCATCCAGTTTCAAACCCCATCGTCAATCGATACTGTGGTGACCGACGACAATGCTAAAGCAGAATACTACAATCTGCAAGGCATTCGCATTACCAACCCACAAAAGGGCAGCATCTACATCGTGAAGAAAGGTGCTAAGGCCTCAAAAATTGTGATGTAAGATAATTGAGTTATGATACTAAAGGCAGCCCCCGAACTCGCAAGTTCGGGGGCTGCTCTGTATATATGACCAAATAAAATGATTTCTTGGAAGGAGGCTATGTTAAATCTCCCAAAACGATAACGCCATAGCGTAGGGACATGCCTTTGGCATGTTGGGTGATGCGTTGAAACATTGCCGTTTGCAGCGAAACATGCCGAAGGCATGTCCCTACGTTATGACGCAATTCGGGTATTTGTTTTTGTCTTTGATTCCATCACGATTCGGCAACAATGCATAATCTATCCCCAGCAATCTTCCATTGAGCCATGATTATTGCTGTGGTTGCTCCACCTTTTGCCAGAGGAAAAGTTTGTCGCTTGGGCGGATTTTTGTATCGGTCTTGATGGAGAAGCGTTCGCCCTTTTTGGTCATTTCCACAGGTTTCAAATCCACACGAATTTCCTCCACGGTCATGGGCAGCGCGCCTGTTGTGGGACCTGTAATCACGATTTCGTCGCCCACATGCAGTTCGCCAGCCTCCATTTGAAATTCTGCCACGCCCAGTTTTGAGAAGTAGCGAATGCCCTTGGCGGCATACACCTTCACACGAGTGGCACTCGAACCGTATTTCGAGGTCCATTCGCCAAGTCGCTGACCGAGGTAGTAGCCGTCCCAGAATCCACGGTTAAACACCTTGGCGAGGCGTTCGTTCCAGTCGGCGATTTTCTCGTCGGTGTAGGTGCCATCGATGATGGCGTTGATTGCCTCGTTGTAACATTCCACCACGGTGCGAACGTATTCGGGTCCGCGCGCACGGCCCTCAATCTTGAACACACGCACGCCGGCGTCAATCATTTTGTTGAGGAAGTGTATGGTTTTCAAGTCCTTCGGACTCATGATATACTTATTCTCGATGGCAAGTTCATCGCCAGTGTCGCGGTCGGTGACGATGTAACTGCGGCGGCAAATCTGGCGGCACGCACCACGGTTGGCGCTCGCCCCGGTTTCGTGCAGACTCATATAGCACTTTCCGCTCACTGCCATGCAAAGTGCGCCGTGGCAAAACATCTCGATGCGCACCTGGTCGCCGTGAGGACCGCACACATCGTTTTTCACGATAGCCTCGTGCACCGCCTTCACCTGGTCCATGTTGAGTTCGCGTGCCAGCACTTGCACATCAGCCCACTGGGCGTAGTAGCGCATCGCCTCGCTGTTGCTCACGTTCACCTGTGTGGAAATGTGCACCTCCACATCTATGGAGCGGGCGTAGAGAATGGTGGCCATGTCGCTGGCAATGATTGCCGTAACCTTAGCCTCTTTCGCCGCATTCACGATGCTGTGCATATATTCGATGTCTTCCTCGTAGATGATAGTGTTCACGGTGAGGTAGCTCTTCATGTTGTGCTCTTGGCACCAAGCCGCTATGGTGTGCAGGTCGTCGAGGGTGAAGTTCACGCTCGAACGGCTGCGCATGTTCAAATTCTCAATGCCGAAGTAGATGGCGTCGGCACCGCCCTGCCATGCGGCGGTGAGTGATTCCCACGACCCCACAGGGGCCATTATTTCAAAGTCGCTTCTTTGCATACCTAAAATGTGATGATTTGTTTTTGCAAAATTAGCGATTTCCCCACACTTAAAATAGGAAAACACCGCCTTTTTGTGAATTGGCGCAGACTTTTGCCGAAAAATGTGCTTTTCCATTCAAGAAAATTGGTATATTTGCACTTTAAACTGAAAAAAGTGACCACTAACCACTATATAGTATTCAAACGACCATGCCGATTTCGCCACAGGAGGGGCTTCGCTAAATGAGAGGTTCCGCTAAGGTGTTTGTCATCACTGGCTTGACCTTCGTGGCTTTGCTTCTGATGTATTATTTGCCTGTGATGAATGTGGGCGGCACGCAGTTGCGTCAAGTGGATGTGCTTGCCGACCTCGGTGCCGACAGCACAGAGCGTTACGATGCAGAAAGCATCACCATCGACGAGGTAAAAAAGCCCAAAGGGGCGTGGAAAGACTCGGTGCCTGAAGGTGTGGAGCCCATCATCGACTACGGCACCGACAGCACAGGTGGCATGGACAGTTTCTATGCGGCTTTGGCGCAAGGGAAAAAACTCGGTAGGCCCGTGCGTGTGGCGTATTTGAGCGACTCGTTCGTGGAGGGCGACATCATGCTCGTGGACCTTCGCACTATGCTTCAGAAGCATTTCGGGAATGGCGGACTGGGCTGGTTGCGCTGCCGCACCAATTTCGATGAGGGCACTTTTGCCGCCAACTTGTCGAGCAGCGGCTTCGAGCCACGCCATATCATGAAGGCGCGATCACTCAGTTTAGCACATTACATTCTTCCACAAGGATATAGCGAGGTGCATGGCACCGCCACTGCCATAGTGACTTCGCTTTCGGGCGAACAAACCACCACATGGAGCCGTGCCACGGTGTGGGGCTACACCGATTCGGGTGCCACCGTCACAGGCAACCCCACCGGTGCCACCGTGCAGTGGCGGCCACACAAAGGCATACAGCAAGCCCGATTCCATGCGGCCAACATGCGCCGCTTCTCCACCACGGTGAAGGGTGATGCCAAGGTGTTTGGCATGTCGCTCGAAAACGACTACGGCATCGTGGTCGATAACTTCGGTGTGCGTGGCAGTTCGGGTATGCAACTTGCGAACTTGGCGGTGGGCTTGTCGGCAGATTTCGCCCGTCAGCACCCCTACGACCTTGTGATTATCCACTACGGACTCAACGCCATAGCACAGGCAGGAACGGAGAAAACTTGCTCCTGGTATGTGACAAACATGAAGAAGTGTGTGGCGCGAATCAGGAAAATTTACCCACGCAGTGCCGTGATGATTGTGAGCGCGTCGGATATGGCTACTCGCAGCCACTCCACAGGCAAGGTGCGCACCATGCCGGCCGTGGAACCCCTTGTGCGCTATCAGCAGAAGATGGCGGCGGAAATGGGTGTGGGATTCATCAATTTCTACGATATGATGGGCGGCAGAAACAGTGTGGTGAGCATGGCAGAGCGTCATCTTGCCGAAAAAGACTATGTGCACGTCAATCGCCGGGGCGGTAAGATGTTGGCGGAGAGGTTCACCAAGTCGTTTGTCGCCGGATATGATAACTATAAACGCAAAAAAGCCGCAGGCTACTAAACGATATGGAAGCGATATACAACAATTTAGTGCAACTGCTCACCTACGATCCTCAAAGCCCTATCATATTCAGTAGCGGCTTGTTCTTGGTGCTGTTTGTGGGCTTCACGTTGGTGTATTACATGCTTCACAGCACCTTCACGCCTCGCATTCTTTTCGTCACGCTGTTTTCCTACTATTTCTACTACAAGAGCAGCGGCATTTACTTCATTCTGCTTGCCGTGGTCACGATGAGCGACTATCTGATAGCCAAGGCGATACACAACAGCAGAGAGGAGAATGCCGACGATTTGAGTTATGGCCGCGGCTATCGCAAGATGCTCGTGCTGCTGAGTTTGGCGATAGATTTGGGCTTCTTGGGCTATTTCAAGTATGCCAATTTCTTCGGTGCCAACTTCGCCCTTATCGTGGGGCAGAATTTCCAGCCGTGGGACATTTTCCTGCCAGTGGGCATCAGTTTCTTCACGTTCCAGAGCCTGAGTTATACCATCGATGTGTATCGTGGCGAATTGCGTCCGCTCGATTCGCTGCTCGACTATGCGTTCTATGTGTCGTTCTTCCCGCAGTTGGTGGCTGGCCCGATTGTGCGTGCCCGCGACTTTGCGCCGCAAATCCGTAAGCCGCTCGTGATCAACAACCGTATGATTGCGATGGGCGTGTATCTGATTGTGATTGGCTTGTTTAAGAAGGCGGTGATTAGCGACTATATCAGCATCAACTTTGTGGACCGTGTGTTCGACAATCCGCTTCGCTACACCGGTGTGGAGAATTTGTTCGGTCTGATCGGTTATGCCATGCAACTGTATTGCGACTTTAGCGGCTACAGCGATATGGCGATAGGCATCGCGCTGCTGCTGGGGTTCCGCTTCCCTGCCAACTTCAATGCGCCGTTTAAGGCCGACAGTGTGAGCGACTTTTGGCGCCGCTGGCACATTTCGCTCTCGTCGTGGATTCGCGACTATGTGTATATCTCGCTCGGTGGCAACCGTAAAGGCGACTTGCGCACCTGCTTCAATATTTTCATCACCATGCTCTTGGCTGGCTTGTGGCATGGTGCGAGTTGGAATTTCGTGATTTGGGGCGCGCTCTTTGGCTTGGCGCAGGTGGTGCACCGCACTTTCAGGGTGAATATCCTGCACCACGACCGCCACTATCGCAGCCAGGGCGTGAAACGCTTCTTTGCGGTGCTGAGCACTTTTGTGTTTGTGCTGTTCACCTTCATGGTGTTCCGCAACTCCGACATGCAGGGCGTGGTGGATATGCTCACGCAAATGTTCACCAAGTTCCACCCCGAAGTGGCTGTGCCGTGCGTCACAGGCTATGTGTGGGTGTTTGTGCTGGTGGTGTTTGGCTTCGTGAGCCACTGGCTCCCACAGGTGTGGGAGAGCAGAATGGTGGCATATCTCTCCAAGTGCAATCTGCTGGTGTATGTGCTGCTGCTCACGGGCGTGATTTTCCTCATTTGCCAAGTGAAGACCAGCGATGTGCAGCCGTTTATCTATTTCCAATTCTAAAGGCGGAATTGGCGTTGATATAAACGATTTTTAACGAAAGTTTTTGCTTTTGGGCATAATTTTGGCACAATATATAAATTATCTTTGCAACGTGAGAATGAAACAAAACAGAAAATAATAAAAAATACAATACAATTATGGCAGAAGATATTAAAACTATGTTGGGTGATGCAGCTGAACGCAAGCAATTATCGCCTGAAAAGCTGAAAGCTCTTCAGCTCACTATGGACAAGATTGACAAAACCTACGGTCGTGGATCAATCATGAAACTCGGTGACGAGAACATCGAAAACATTGAGGTGATTCCTTCAGGTTCTATCGGTTTGAACTATGCACTCGGCGTGGGTGGCTACCCTCGCGGCAGAATCATCGAAATCTATGGTCCTGAATCATCAGGTAAGACCACCTTGGCAATCCATGCCATCGCTGAGGCGCAAAAGATGGGCGGCATCGCTGCTATCATCGACGCTGAGCACGCTTTCGACCGCTTCTATGCCGAGCAACTTGGCGTGGACGTGAACAGTCTGCTCATTTCACAACCCGACAACGGTGAGCAAGCCCTTGAAATCGCTGATATGCTGATTCGCTCGTCGGCTATCGACATCATCGTTATCGACTCGGTGGCTGCGCTTACTCCAAAGGCGGAAATCGAGGGCGAAATGGGCGATAGCAAGATGGGGCTTCAGGCTCGACTGATGTCGCAGGCGCTTCGCAAACTCACAGCCACCATCAGCAAGACCAACACCACCTGCATCTTCATCAACCAACTTCGTGAAAAACTCGGCGTGATGTTCGGCAACCCCGAAACCACCACTGGCGGTAACGCGCTGAAGTTCTATGCAAGTGTGCGTATCGACATTCGCCGCATCGGTCAAATCAAAGATGGCGATCAGGTGAACGGTAACCTCACCCGTGTGAAAGTGGTGAAAAACAAGGTGGCACCTCCATTCCGCAAGGCAGAGTTTGAGATTCTCTTCGGCCAAGGCATCAGCAAGGTGGGCGAAATCGTTGACCTCGGCGTGCAGTTCGGTATCATCAAGAAGAGCGGCGCATGGTTCTCTTACGAGGGCACCAAGTTCCAAGGTCGCGACACGGCTAAGCAACTCATTGCCGACAACCCTGAACTTGCCGAAGAACTCGAAGCAAAAATTTTCGCCGCTATGCGTGGTGAGACGCTTGAAGAGGAAACTGAAGCATAAATTCAATAATCCTTTATAAAAAACATCTTTTTAGTGGTTAGAGGGGCATGGTTATTCACCCTCAACGCCCCCTTCGGTATGCGCGACGCCCCCCGAAGGGGGCTCCCCATTTCACCCCACCACCCCAAGTGTTTCAAGTGTTTCGGGTGTTTCAGGCGCTTCAGGTGTTTCAGGTGCTTCGCATCATGCATGGTAGGGACGTGATACTTCACGTCCGCCCATAATTGTATTAACATATTGAATACCAATCATCTGACGCGGACGCGAATTATCGCGTCCCTACCATGTATAACGAAAATTTGTCATGTCGAAAAATTTTATATACATTTGCGAATGTTAAACCTTCAAACTTATTAGAAAATCCAGAAACAGAGTCAAAGTATAGCAATAGCAAACATGAGCAAGAGGTGCCGTTCAGCACTTTAGTGATAATTAAATACATTCTTGAATATTAAAACGAAGGCAATGTTCAAAAGTAATACTAAGTTAAAAATAATCCGGATTTGCCTAATAGCCGCAATCTCTGCTGTTGCCGGCATATATGCGTTATCATTTGGCACGATGATAATTCAATTAGCCTTTCACCAATTTGAGGCTCCCGTTGTGGGTATGATGACTTATGACATTGTTAGCCCCGACGAGGATTCATTGGTCACCTCATTAGAGAAATTACGGGATACAAATCCAAAATTTTCGCATTACTACCAGGACGGAAAAATAAAAGAAGTACTGTCTTTTCATAGCGACACCCCAGATAGCGTTAAATACTATATTTCCCCGAAAGGAATTCCCTATGGCTCGTGGAACTATTCCTCAGAAGGAGTTGGTCTTGGCAGCAAAAGGAATCATATCATAGAAATTGTTGTGCCATCTAACACTACACCAACAACATTTTTTGTTAGCAGAGCACTTAATGGGCAACCCACACAAATATCGTTTAGTTGGTACGAATTCTCTGACATGCATGACAATCTTGACTATATCAAGAATGTGAACAAATTTCTGGATGGCGTTTGTAAATATGATAAACAGATTGGTCGAAACATTTTCTATTGTTTACCACACTACATAAGCCACGCTTGGTGGGAAGAGGCGTATTATATTGAATTATTCCTAATCCTCGCTTTAATATTATTGAAACTGGCGAGCAAGGATGAAACAAAAAAATGAACCTGGTAATCGGATTTGTGTGAGAAGTGAACTTGGATTGGTAGGATATAACTGATTTTTGCCACGAATTTGCACGTCTCGGTAAGGACCGGTTACGGATGTGAAGAAGGAGAGGCTGATACCACGACCGACCGTTTCCAGTATGCGGACGCACCCCGAAGGGGCTCCCCATTTAACCCCACCTCCCCAAGTGTTTCAGGTGTTCTTGGTAAAAAACTGCATCAAATTTTTCAAAACGATAACGCCATAGCGTAGGGACATGCCTTTGGCATGTTTCCAATGCGTTGATGCATTGTACAACATTCGCCATTGTTTTTTTGGGGGCAGTGCTCTCGCCTTCGGTATGTTTCCAATGCCTTGAAACAATGGTGGTTGGCGACCGAAACATGCCAAAGGCATGTCCCTACGTTATGATGCGCCCTATTGTGGCTGACATAAATCATCGCATCTGCCAACGCATAACGCATTCGGACCTCTTTTTATTTCTGCCCCCAGTATTTATCCACTGACCCGTGTTCCTTTTTAAAATTGGAGTGAATGGATTTTTAATGGATTAAATTGGTGTTTTTTTGTTATGGGTGGAGGCTTCATGGCTGGCTGCGCTGTCGTGAATTGCTTTTTGCCCTTTGCTCTCCGTTGGTGGGGGTGTGGGGTGCTTTTGGTGGGTTGGGGATTTTTTTGTAATTTTGGAGGTTGGTAGATTATACTGAAAATATAAGGTAAAACTATAATGGATAAAAGTCAAGAAAAGAGCCTTTTCGGCTTGGTTAAGGTGAAGTCGCTCATTGCGTTTGCGGCTTCGGTGCTGTTCTTCCTGGTGCTGTCGTGGGTGTATTTCTACCCCAACGACATTCGTGGCGATGTGATGCAACAGCACGATATAGTGCAAGGTGCCGCCAACGGTCAGGAGGCGTCGGTGTATTACGAGCAGACAGGCAAGGTCACTCGCTGGACCGATGCGCTGTTCGGTGGTATGCCCACTTTCCAGATTTCCCCCACCTACGAGAGCAGTTCGCTGCTGAGCACGGTGGATAAGGTGTATTCATTGCGCATATTCGGTATGCCCTCTTATGTGAGTTGGCTCTTTATGCTCATGATGGGCTTCTATATATTGATGCTCGCCTTCGACATGAAGTGGTATTATGCCGTGCTGGGTGCCGTGGCTTATGCGTTCTCCAGTTATTTCTTCATCATCATTGGCGCGGGCCATATCTGGAAATTGCTGGTGCTCTGCTACATTCCGCCCACTATTGCCGGCATAGTGATGTGCTATCGTGGCAAATACCTTGCCGGTGCAGCCATCGCCGCGCTGTTTGCCGCCCTTCAACTCTACAGCAACCACGTGCAGATGACATATTACTCCGTGTTCGTGGTGGTGGCGCTTGTGATTGCCTACCTTTGCCAAGCCATCAAGCAAAAGCAGATGAAGCGTTGGGGCATCGCCACCGGCTCGCTTGCCGTGGCTGCGGCTCTCGCACTGTTGAGCAATGCGCCCAACCTGTTTATGACTTATAAATACTCGAAGGAAACTATACGTGGCGGCCACAGCGAACTCACTCCGCTGAAGACCGATGCCGAGCAGGCTCCACAGCAGACCACTAAAAACGGCGGTTTGGATAAGGACTACATTACCCAATGGAGTTACGGCGTGGGTGAAACTTTCACGCTGCTTGTGCCAAATGTGAACGGTGGCGCGTCGCTCAAACCCACACAAGACGAGCAAAATCCAAGCATAATTTCCAACACTATGCTTTCGCTCGACAAGACTTCGAAATACGAAAAACTCGACAGCCAAGGCGAAATCGACCAACTGAATGCGCAATGTATGCAAATGTTCACTCAATACTTCGGCAATCAGCCGATGACCAACGGCCCAGTGTATGTGGGTGCGCTGATTTTCGCGCTCTTCGTGTTGGGGTGCATTGTGGTGAAAGGACCGGTGAAATGGGCACTTTTGGCTGTTACCATTCTTTCGGTGCTACTCTCGTGGGGACATAATTTCATGTGGTTCTCCGACTTGTTTATCGACCACTTCCCGATGTACAACAAGTTCCGCACCGTGGCGAGCATTCTTGTGATAGCCGAGTTTACCATTCCTTTGCTGGCTGTGCTTGCGCTGCACAAGGTGTTCACCGAGGAAGATTTCCTGAAGAAGCATAAAATCGCCCTATTTGCCAGTTTCGGTGTGTGCGCTGCGCTCTGCTTGCTCTTTGCTGTGGCTCCGGGCTTGTTCCAAAACTACACCGAAAGCGACCAGCAAATTTTCAACATGATCAAGCAGCAGCTGGGCGAGGTGCCTGGCAGCGTGTATGCCAATGTCGATGCCATTCGCCTCTCGCTCGTGTCGCAAGACGCTTGGCGCAGTTTGGCGGTGATTGTGGTGGGCTTCGCCATCATTTTCGCCTACCTCAAAGGCATTATGAAAACCAACGTGGCAGTGCCTGTGCTGCTCGTGGCTGCGGTGGTGCTGGTGGATATGTTCACCGTGAACAAGCGTTACATCGATAAATACTCTTTCGTGTCGAAATACGATGTGGCTTCGGCTCAGTTCGAACCCACACTGGCTGATAAGACCATTCTTCAAGACACCACGCAAAACTACCGTGTGCTTGATGTGCAGGGCTTCGGTCAGCCCAATTCATCATATTTCCACAAGACTGTGGGCGGCTACCATGCGGCGAAACTGGCGCGCTACAACGATTTGATCGACCGTCAAATCAGCCGCAACAATATGCAGGTGCTCAACATGCTCAACACACGTTGGGTGAAGGTGGATGCCAATACTGCACAACTCAACCCTGCCGCACTGGGCAATGCGTGGTTTGTGGATTCGCTCACATTCGTGAAGGGCGCCGATGCCGAAATGAAGTTCCTCGACCACTTCAACGCTGCCAACAGCGCCGTGGCCGACGAGCAGTTTAAGGCTGTGCTTGGCAATGCCGTGCCTAAGACTCCAGGCGACACCATCTACGAAACCACCTACGCTCCAAACCGCCTCACCTACCATAGCCATAGCGCGAAGGGTGGCGTGGCTGTGTTCAGCGAAGTGTATTTCCCATGGGGCTGGCAAGTGACCATCGACGGCAAACCTGCCGAACTTGGCCGTGTGAACTATGTGCTCCGTGCGCTGCAAGTGCCAGCCGGCGACCACAAGATTGAGATGAAGTTTGAACCCGAACAGGTGGAATCGGCCGACTCTGCTGCTAAGATTGCCATCATGCTTATCTTTGTGGCTGTGATTGCGGCGATTGTGGTGCCTGTGATTCGCAACCGTAAGAAATCCGACGGTAAAACCGCCGGAAATGCCTAAATTCTCCCGATAATTCCGTTAGCGAATGGGTAGATTCAGAAGATATCGAACTGCTTGGAGCCGCCACCACCGAAGTGGCGGCTTCGGCATTCATTCGCCTTTCGCGTTCAACTTCGTGCAGAATGTGCTTGGCGAACGATACCCCTACTATGCCTACGCTCGCATCGCCAAATGGCGTGCCACGGCAAAGGCGGCGTTGGGTGGTTGCTGGCCACATTCATCATCGCTCATTTCGCTTAATGAAGCCCGAATGTTGTTCCGCATCACCAATTTCTTCAATCCCTCGCAACTGCTTGTGATAGGCGCGAGAAGCGGGGTGTCGGCGGCAAGTGTGAAGGCGGTGTCGATCCAAAGTGTGCTATACCTCTATTCGCCCCAGTATGCCCAAAGCAAGGTACAGCAACAGTTGCTTATGCCTTTCGGTAATCAAGTGCGCCATTACACCGACATTTCCGAATGTGTGCAGGCGTATTTCTCGCAGATTTCGGGTGATGCCGACCCTTTCGTGCTGGTGAATGAAATCGGAGATGAAATCGAACTTGATGCGCTAAAATCGGCGATTTTTCCGATAGTGCGAAAGCAAGGTGTGATAGTGATGCGCAATTTGCACGAGCATGAACTGGTGGCGCGCCTGTGGGCGGAATGTAAGCACCATGCCCATTACGGACAAACCTACACCAACGGAAAAACCGGTATTCTCATCGCTAACCCCAAACTCCAACTGGAGCATTTCTCCCTTTGGCTGAAATAAGAAAAATTCCCCACAGATATGAATATAGTGAAGATTAGCGGCAGCCCCGCACAACAGATGTTTCAATACGCATTCTATTATGCGCTTTTGCAGCACGACCCCGAAGCACGCCTGCATGTGCCTTCGGAGAAGTGGATTAACTCTCGCTTCCATTTGCCCCGATTCGTGGAGGCGTCGGCCGACGACTTGAAGCAGTTTGGCAAAGGTTCAATCGGTTCGCGCATGATGTCGATGTTCAGAAAAGCCGCTGGTGAGGTGGTCACCGAGCCGCAAGACCACCGTTTTGTGGCTGATTTGCTGGAGAAGAAAGATGCTTATTTCGATGGGCAATGGCTCTCTCCACGCTATTTCGCTTCGGTGGAAGATGATATCCGCGCGGCATTTTCGGTGCCAGAGAAGGTGTTGCCGTCGTCGATGGCAAGTATGCTCAACATGCTCAAGCAGGGCAAAACCGTGGCGATGCAAGTGCATGAGCCTAACGGTGCTGACAATACCTGCACGCCCGACTACTACAACTGGGCGATTGCCAACATTCTCTCCACGTTCAACAATCCGTATTTCTATGTGTTTACCACTGATATTGATTGGGTGAAGGCAAACGTTAATTTCCAAGGGGCGAAGGTGGAAATCGTGGCATATCCTGCCGCTGCCGAAACCTCGCTACTTGCCTATCTGTTTCGTGCGCGCCACATCGTGATGGCTAACCGTCTGGTGAGTTGGTGGGCGGCATGGCTCAACGCCAACGACGATAAAATAGTGATTGCACCCCAAAAATGGGCGAAAAACGCCAATTATCCCGACCTTTACCCCATCTACTGGACCCAAATCCCCACCACATAAATCGGAAAGATGTTCAGTCCCAAAAGCAATATCTGGGCACACAGGTGCATGGGATTACCACAAACCCTAATGGCCGATTAGGGATAAACAATAACGCCATAACGAATATGCTTTTTCGCTATGGCGTTGCTATGTTTATTTGGATTTTAATTGGCGGTAGGGGGTGAGGAAGAAGGGGCGGTCGGTGAGGTGCGGGTGCGGCACGGTGAGCGTGGGCGTGTTGATGGCGATGGGGGTGCCATCGGTCTGCTCGATAGCCATGATGTCGATGTCAACGAGGCGGTCGATGTAGTTGCCACGTTCGTCGCGGTGCGAATCGCTGCCCAAAGAGTGTTCCAAATCGTGTATGTGGTCGAGCATGTCGAACGGCTCGATGGTGGAATCGAGTGCTACGCCCACGTTTAGGAACTCGTTAGGCGACTCAAACCCCCACGGCTTACTCTTTACCACTTCGCTTTCTTTAACGTGCTCAGCGCCGTCGGAAAGGGCTTTAATGGCGCTTTCCAAATTCCGCTCGCGGTCGCCCAAATTTGTGCCAATATTGAGATAATACCGAAAAGTCATTTAGAGAAGTTAGAAATTAGAAGTTAGAAATTAAACTCAGAAGTTAAGAAGTTAAGAAGTTAAAGAAGTTAAGACGATAGCATCGCCTACTTCGAATTCTCGAAAATTCGGAATCTCGAAACCTCGGCATCTTGCAGGATTTTTGAAACACCTATTTTATCCATTTAATCCTATTTCCACATATTTTTTTTAATCGGTGTAAATGGATTTTAATTGGGTTTAATCGGTGTTTTTTCCTGCCATAGAAGATGAATGGTGGGTAAAAAAGAGAAAAAGGCTTAATTAGCCGTTGTGTGCGTCTAATCAAGCCTTTTGTCTTTTATGCAGAAATTGCCGTGCGGCAATTAGAGACTCTTTTGTACCTCGACTTCTTCGAATGCCTCAAGCATATCGTCGGGCAAGATGTCGTTGTAGCCAGCGATGCTCAAACCACATTCGAAACCGTTTGTAACTTCCTTCACGTCGTCCTTGAAACGCTTGAGTGAAGCCAAAGCACCAGTGTAGCGAACGATACCATCGCGAATCACGCGCACCTTGCAGTTACGCTTGATTTTGCCGTCCATAACCATGGCACCGGCAATGGTACCCACTTTGCTGATGTGGTAAACTTCCTTCACCATCACGTTACCAATCACTTCTTCCTTGATGTCAGGAGCAAGCATACCTTCCATAGCGCTCTTCACCTCCTCGATTGCGTCGTAGATGATAGAGTAGATACGGATGTCGACGCCTTCTTGTGCGGCGAGGCGTTTTGCGTCGGCGCTTGGACGCACTTGGAAGCCAATGATGTAGGCATTTGATGCGGCAGCCAAGGTTACATCGCTTTCGCTGATAGCACCCACAGCCTTGTGAACCACATTCACTTGCACCTCTGGGGTAGAGAGTTTAAGCAGTGAGTCGCTCAACGCTTCGATAGAACCGTCCACGTCGCCCTTCACAATCACGTTCAACTCGTGGAACTCTCCCAAAGCCTTGCGGCGTGCGATGTCTTCGAGGGTGAAGCGCTTCTGTGTGCGCAGACCGAGTTCGCGCTGGAGTTGTTCGCGCTTGTTGGCAATCTGGCGTGCCTCTTGGTCGGTGTCCATCACGTTGAACTTATCGCCAGCGGTAGGAGCACCGTTCAGACCGAGAATCAACGCAGGTGACGATGGTCCAGCCTCTTGGATGCGCTGGTTACGCTCGTTGAACATCGCCTTCACCTTACCGTAGTGTGTGCCGGCAAGAATGATGTCGCCCACGTGGAGTGTGCCGTTGTCGACGAGGAGTGTAGCCACATAGCCACGGCCCTTGTCGAGCGAAGATTCAATGATTGAACCAGTGGCCTTGCGATGAGGATTTGCCTTCAGTTCGAGCATATCGGCTTCGAGCAGCACCTTATCAAGCAGTTCTGCCACGCCGATGCCCTTCTTGGCACTGATGTCTTGGCTTTGGTACTTACCGCCCCATTCTTCCACCAGGTAGTTGAGGTTGGCAAGTTCTTCCTTAATCTTGTCAGGGTTAGCGCCTGGCTTATCAATCTTGTTGATTGCGAAAATGATAGGCACACCGGCAGCGGAAGCGTGGTTGAGTGCTTCCACGGTTTGAGGCATCACAGCATCATCAGCAGCCACGATGATGATAACGATGTCGGTAACCTTGGCACCACGGGCACGCATAGCGGTAAACGCCTCGTGACCAGGAGTGTCGAGGAATGTGATGCGGCGGCCGTTTTTCAGTTTCACATTATATGCGCCGATGTGCTGGGTGATACCACCAGCCTCACCAGCAATCACGTTAGCGTTACGGATGTGGTCGAGCAATGAAGTCTTACCGTGGTCAACGTGGCCCATCACAGTCACCACTGGTGGACGTGATTCGAGGTCTTCAGGATTATCCTCCTCCTCATGAATCTGTTCTGCCACATCTGCGCTTTCGTATTCGGTCTTGTAGCCAAATTCTTCAGCCACAATATTGATGGTTTCGGCATCGAGGCGTTGGTTGATAGATACCATCACACCAATGCTCATGCAGGTGCCAATCACCTTGTTGATAGGCACATTCATCATAGCAGCAAGGTCGTTTGCGGTCACGAACTCGGTGAGTTTCAGAATTTTTGATTCTGCTGCTGCCTCTGCTGCTTCAGCGCGCTCTTCCTCACGGAAAGCCTCACGCTTTTCACGACGCCATTTTGCACCTTTCTTCTGTGGCTTGTTGGTGAGGCGTGCCAGCGTTTCCTTCATTTGGCGCTGTACATCTTCCTCGCTCACTTCAGCCTTGAATGGGCGTTTGTTCTTATCTTTCTTGTTGCGCTTGCCAGCGTTGGCATTTTGACCGTTGGCAGCGTTTTGCTGGTTGCCACGCTTTTGGTTGCCACCGCCTTGTGATTGCTGTTGCACGCTCTTTTCGATATCAACCTTTTCCTTGCCAATGCGCTTGCGTTTGCGCTTTTCGCCGTCGGCATTAGCGCCTTGGCGAGCCTTTTCCTTGTTGATACGCTCGTTGCGCTTTTCCTCCTTCGTCTTCTTCTTGGGACGAGTGGATTGGTTGAGCGCCGACAAGTCGATTTTGCCCACCACCTTAGGACCTTGCATACGAGGGGCGTTGGAGATGGTTTCTGGTTCGGCTTGTGGAGCAGGTGCAGGCGCTTCTTCCTTCTTCTGCTCTACCACAGGAGTTTCTGCCACTGGTTGTGGCTTTTCTACCTTTGGTTCGGCTGGAGCCTTTTCTTCCTTCTTAGGCTCTACCGCAGCAGGTTCGGGCTTAGCCTCCTCCTTTGGAAGCTCTGCTGGAGCAGGCTTCTGTTCTTCTGCCTTTTTCTCTTCCATCTTCACATCCTCGGCTTTAGGTGCTTCAGGCGCAGCGGGTTTGGGTGCTACAGGGTTGCCCTTAGCGTCGAGTTCGATTTTACCCAACACTTTTGGCTTCTGTATCGCCACTTCCACTGTTTTGCTTTCTTCAGCTTCACGACGCTTTTTTTCTGCAGCTTGAGCGGCTTTCTCTTCCTTGCGGTCGTGAATAATCTGTTCGGCTGCCTTTTTCTGTTGCATGGCTGGCTTAAACTTCTGGATGAGCAAGTTGTAGGCTTCATCGCTGATGCGTGCATTGATGTTGTCGTCAACCTCAATCTCGTTCTTCTTCAAGAAGTCTCTTGCCGTCTGCATTCCGATGTTTAAATCTTTGACTGCTTTACTAATCTTTATGGGCATATATTTCTTTTAAGTTGTTGTCTCGTTTGTTTTGTTCGTTTGCACTTGTTGGCCCTTGCTTGTTTGTGCATGTGTCCCGACTCTGTGCATTGGGTCGTGGCAGCGGAGGGGAAGAATGTGATTATTCTTCGTCGAACTCAGCCTTCAGCACAGCGATCACGTCGTCAACGGTGCTTTCCTCGAGGTCGGCTTTGTCGATGAGTTCTTGGCGTGGAGTGTGGAGCACGGCTCTTGCGGTGGCGCAACCCATGTTCTTGAGGGCTTCGATTACCCACTCGTCGATTTCGTCCTTAAACTCGTCAAGATAGATATCGTCTTCGCCTTCGCTTTCAATGTCGCGGTAAACGTCGATAGTGTAGCCAGTGAGGATAGTGGCGAGCTTGATGTTCAAACCACCCTTACCGATAGCGAGCGACACTTCATCAGGACGCAAGAACACTTCGGCGTGCTTGTTTTCTTCGTCGAGGCGGATTGAGGAAATCTTTGCAGGGCTCAATGCGCGCTGAATGAAGAGTTGTGGGTTGCTGGTGTAGTTGATTACGTCGATGTTCTCGTTGCGCAACTCTCTCACGATGCCGTGGATACGTGCACCCTTCACACCCACACATGCGCCTACTGGGTCGATGCGGTCGTCGTAACTTTCAACGGCGATTTTAGCGCGTTCGCCAGGAATACGAGCCACGGCGCGAATCACAATCAGACCATCGTGGATTTCTGGCACCTCAAGTTCGAAGAGGCGGCGCAAGAAGTTTTCGCTTGTGCGCGACACGGTGATCTTAGGATTGTTGTTCTTGTTATCCACATTGTAAATGACGGCGCGCACGGTTTCGCCCTTGCGGTAGATGTCGGTAGGAATTTGTTGATCCTTTGGAAGGAGCAACTCGTTCTTCTCATCGTCGAGCAGGAGCACCTCACGCTTCCACACTTGGTAAACTTCACCACTCACCAGTTCGCCTTCTTGGGCCTTGAATTGGGTGTAGATGGCGTCTTTTTGCAGGTCAAGAATCTTACTTGCCAAAGTTTGACGCAAGTTAAGAATAGCGCGGCGGCCGAATTTGGCGAATTCTATTTTTCGGGTATGCTCTTCGCCCACTTCGCAGTCGGGGTCGGGGCTGTCCACATCGTTGCGGGCATCGGTGAGCGCGATTTGGCGGTCGGGATCTTCCACTTCGCCATCTGGCACCACTTCGAGGTTCTGATAGATTTCGCAGTCGCCGTTGTCGGGGTTCATAATCACGTCGAAGTTCTCGTCGCTACCGAAAATCTTAGCCAATACGCTACGGAACGACTCTTCAAGCACACTAATCATAGTGGTCTTGTCGATTTTCTTCAACTCTTTGAATTCTTTGAAACTGTCGGTCAAACTTATAGTTTCGATTTCTTTCTTAGCCATAGTCTGGTGTTAAAACTGTATGATGTTTTTTGTATATTTTATTTCGTCGTATTTATAGTTGAGGTCCTCGTCCACCATTTCGGGGCGCTTCTTGCCCTCAAGTTTCACCTTCTTGGTGATGGTGAGCGTAAAGCCTTCCTCGTCAGCGTCTTTGAGCGTGCCTTTAAGTTTCTTGCCGTCTTTGGTGAGCACTTCCACCTCGCCGCCCATATTCTTCTTGTAGTGCTGAAGCACCTTGAAAGGGTCGCTGATGCCGTAACTGCCCACGGTGAGTTCGTAGTCCTCCACATCGCGGTCGAAGTGGTCGAGCACCTTATTGTTCAGCGCGATGCAGTCGTCGATAGTCACGGAGCCCATACTGTCGATAGCCACATCAATTATATTGTCGGCACTCACTTTCACCTCCACCAGAAAGATATCGCTTCCTTCAAGTTCGGTGTTGATAACGTCGATAAGTTCTTGCTTATTAATCATACTTACGGGTATATAAATAAAAAAGAAGAAGCCACAGAGCCTCCTCTAATCGAATTGCGTTGCAAAGATAGTGATAATTACTGAGGTATGCAACTTCCCCCTGTCCCCACCCCCAATTCATCGCCCCATACTTCCAAATAATTATATATATTTATAATTATAAAAGATTATTTAACGCGGCGGACTAATTCAGGGAGTAATCGAAATCTCGAATTTTCGAACTATCGAGATTTCGAGGATTTGATTTTTTTGGAGGGGATATTGGGGGAGGGGGTTATTGGTAGTGGGCGAGGGTGGCTTTTAGTTGGGTGATGATTTGGGATTTTAGTTCGGGTGGGGTGAGCACTTCCACGTTGTTGCCGAGGGAGAGGATTTTTTCGTAGAGGTCGTAGGTGAGCAACATGCGGTAGCGGAAAATGGAGTAGGTGTCGTGCACTTCCTCGCTTTGCGTGTGGTGGAGCGGCAAGGCGCGGAGGTATCTCGCTTGGGTGTGGCTCACGCGTAATGCGATGTCCTTTGGCTCGTTCTGGTTGATGGTGATGCCGTAGCAGTCTTTGAAAAACGACTGTGGTTCAAAGCCTTCGGGCATCTTGAAGGAGGTGGAGGAAATGTTGAGGTTGGTCATGCGGTCGAGCGAATAGGTCTTGATTTTTCCATCAGCAACATTGTGCCCAATCACATACCATAATTGCTTGAATATCTTTACGAAATAGGGACAAATGACCACGCCTTTCGATGCTTGCGAGCGGGTGTAGGGGTGGTAGTCGAACACGATGCGCTTGTCTTCGCGCATGGCTTGAATCACCACAGGCAGGTGCTCGCGAGCCGATGGCACATCTTCCACGATGATGCGTCCCGAAAGGTCTTTCGAGTTGCTGAGCATGCCGGTCATGGAGAAGGTGTCGAGCAGCCAGTGGTGCATACGGCTGTCGGCCTCGTTGTCGCAGTTTTCGATGTAATACTCAAATGTGGAGCGATTGCACTGAATGTTGATGTTGAACATTTCCTCAATGGCGTTGCGATAATTGAAGAACGTGCGTCGCGGAATGGGGTTTCCGTCGCTGAGCGAGGAATTGCACCACAGTCGGTTGAGTTCTTCGAGGGTGATGTGTCGGTGGCTCTCGATAGTATCGACAATCCACACATATACTGCAATCTTATTTCGTGCCATAGGAAATTTGAGAATTAGGTTTTGAAAATAGAAAAGGCTTTGGGGGTTCGACCTGTCGTTTGTAATGTCAAACCCCTCAAAGCCTTGCTTTTTATAACGCGCTATGTTGGGGTTATTTGCCTTTGCGGAGTAGGAGCAAGCCGATTACGGTGAATGCGGCGTTGAAGAGCAGGAGTTCGAAACTCATGGTGTAGTCGCAATATTTGAGCAGTGCCCATTGGAGCACCCAGCTCAATACAGGTGAGAGCACACACACCACAGGCACGAGTTTGTCGCGCACGTCGCCCTTGATAAACATACCGTAAACGAACAAGCCGAGAATAGGACCGTAGGTGTAACTTGCCAAAGAATACACGGCGCTGATAGCGTCTTGGCTACTGATGAGGTAGAACACATAAATCACGATACCCATCATCACTGCCATGCCGATGTGCACTTTCTTGCGAGTCTTGCCAAGGGTGGCTTCGTCTTCTTTCTTGTTGCTTTCGAGAATATCCACGGTGAACGATGTGGTGAGGGCGGTGAGTGCCGAACCAGCGGCAGAATATGCAGCCGACACGAGTCCGAGAATAAAGAGGATACCCACCACTACGCTCATCTTGCTATCGAATGCCACGATACCGAAAATTTCGTCGGTGCTCTTATCGTAGTTCAAGCCCATCTTGCTCATGTAGAGAGTGAGAATGGTACCCAAAACGAGGAACAAACCCACCACAAACACTTGGGTGATACCGCTCACGATAAGGCCTTTCTTCGATTCCTTTACATTCTTGCTGGCAAGGGTGCGCTGCATCAAGTCTTGGTCAAGACCAGTCATGGCAATCACCATGAAGATACCAGCGAGGAATTGCTTCCAGAAGTAGGTGCCTTCGCTTGGGTTGTCGAAGAAGAAGATGCGCGAGGTGTCGCTGCTTGCCACTGCCGAGCACAGGCCGGTGAAGTCGAAGTTGAGCGCCTGACCCACGAAGAAGATGCAAAGCACCACCGAGAGAATGAGGCAGATGCTCTTGAGCGTGTCGGTCCAGATTACGGTTTTCACGCCACCTTGGAAGGTGTAGAGGAAGATGAGGGCGATGGTAACGAGCACATTCACGATGAATGGAATGCCCAGAGGCTCGAACATGAGCGCTTGGAGCGTTACGCACACCACATAGAAGCGAACGGCTGCACCCAGAATCTTACTGATGAAGAAGAACCATGCACCAGTTTTGTGGGTTTTTCCGCCGAAGCGTTCTTCAAGATAGCCGTAAATCGACACGAGATTGCGTTTGAAAAAGAGAGGCACCAGCACGTAGGCAATCACGAAATAGCCCACGGCGAAGCCCAGCACCATCTGCATGTAACTAAAACTCTTGGCTGCCACCATGCCAGGAACCGACACGAAGGTTACACCAGAGATAGGAGCGCCAATCATGGCGATGGCTACGATATACCAGGGGGCTTCACGGCCGCCGGTGAGTGCTGTGTTGGCGTCGCTTTTGCGAGAAGCAAGCCACGACACCACGAAAAGGAGGATAAAATAGCCAATGATAGTGGCCAATACAATCCAGGGAGTTGTCATTTTTTGAGTATTTTTATTTGTTAATTTTATTGATTCTTTGAGGAGCACTCAGAGCACTCGGAGTAATCGGAGGGATCCGATTTTCTAATTTCTAACCTCTAACTTCTAATCTATTTCAAAAAATTATTCTGCGTAGAGGAGGTAGGGCTTGCGCTGTGCTTCGAATTTTTCCACGTCGGGTTGCCATGAAGCCTTGATTTCGGTGGCACTCTTGCCTGCTTCCATCATTTCAGCCACATGGGTGTTGCCCATGAGCAGGTTGAAGAAGTTGCGTTTGCCAGTCTTCAGATAGAATTGCTTGCCTTGGCTGCGAAGGTCTTGGTAAGCATCAACCACATAGGTGAGGTCGATGCCGCGAGCAATCACATCCTCGTATTTCAGCCCACGCAAATCCACGCCGTGGCACAGTTTGTCTTGTTGTGGAGGGGTTTTTGCGCCGAAGCGGCTGGTCGGGGTGAAGTCGAATGGGCGGCAAGTCATGTCGGGGTGACCGTAGCATTGGAAAGGCTGGTCGGTGCCGCGACCCAAGCTCACTGTAGTGCCTTCAAAATAGCAAATTGAGGGGTAGAGGTAGATGCTCAGCATGTTGGGGAGGTTGGGCGATGGAGCGATAGGCAGTTCGTAGCGAGTTTGGTGAGTGTAGTTGAGGCAAGGAATCACGGTGAGTTTCACCTGTTTGCCATCTTTCAACCAACCTTCACCGTTAGCCATCAGCGCAATTTCACCCATGGTCATACCGTGAACGGTGCAGATAGGGAAGCGACCCACGCCGCTTTTCAGTTCCATATCCAAAATCGGACCATCTACATACATGCCGTTGGGGTTTGGACGGTCGAACACCACAAATTCCTTGTTGTGCTCGATGCAAGCCTCCATCAGGTTTGCCATAGTGATATAATAGGTGTAGTAACGCAAACCCACGTCTTGCAGGTCGGTCACCAGCACGTCGAATTTGTCCATGCTTTCCTTGCTTGGGCGGTTAGATTTGCCGTCGTAGAGCGAAGCGATAGGAATACCGGTTTTTTCGTCAACGCTGCTGCTCACGTGTTCGCCGGCATCGGCTTTGCCACGGAAACCGTGTTCGGGCGAGAAAATCTCGGTCACTTTCAGACCGTTTTCGAGCATCACGTCGAGCACGTGCTTGCCCTTAGAGGTGATGCCGGTCTGGTTGCTCAGCAGGGCTATGCGTTTGCCCTTGAGCAGAGGCACGTATTGGTCGATGCGGTCGGCTGCCAGCACCACCGAGGTGGAGGCGGCCGTAGTGCCTTCGTCGTTTTTAACTTCTGTTTTCTTTTGTTGTGCTGCACAGGCTGCCACCGATGTGAGCATGGCGAGCGAGAGTAGTGCGAGTTTAATTGTCCGTGTCATAAAATGTGATAGAAGGTGATTACTTAACTTTATTCTCACAAAGATAGTGAATATTTACCACAAAAGCGCAATTACACCCCTTTTGGTGGAATTATTTTTTCAGCAAAAGCCGTTTGGGAGCAATTTGGCGCGGAAAAAGTTTCTACTTAGCCATGAGGATTTAACGATAGGCGCGAAGCCTTTTTCATAATAATTTGAGTTTTGATTGTCGCAAATTTACAGATATTCTCCGAATTATCACTAACTTTGTACCTTGAAACGCAAATTAGAAACTGTTTTAAAATTAGATAAATGCGACAACCCTCCAACAATAAGCCACGCCGCCGCCGTGTGGATAATATTCAGAAGTTTACCGTTAAAGCCGATGCACCATTGCTCGAAGCCGTGGCTGCCGTGCTTAAAGACCATAAGCCCACCAAACTGAAATCGATGCTCCGTCATCATCAGTTTGCCGTGAATGGCACACCATCATCGCAGTTCGACCGCCCAGTGAATGCTGGCGACGAACTTTGGGTGAACTTCGACGGCTCGTTCCACGTGTTCACGCACCCAAAACTCAAACTGGTGTATGAAGACGAGGACATTATGGTGGTGGACAAGGCCTACGGTATGCTCTCAACTGCCGCTGGCAACAACATCAAAGACGAAACCGTGTATAATGTGCTTCGCAAATATGTGAAACTCCGCAGCGAACATGCGCGTGTGTATATGGTGCACCGTCTCGACCGCGACACTTCGGGCTTGATGCTCGTGGCACGCACAGCCAAGGCGCGTGAGCGATTCCTCACCCAGTGGGCTACCATCGTGAGCGAACGCAAATACGAGGCCATCGTGGAGGGCAATATCGAGCAAGACATGGGACTTGTGCAAAACTATCTGAAAGATGCCGACAACTATGAGGTGATTTCCACCGACGACCCAAAAGACGGCGGAGAATTGGCGAAAACTCGCTACAAGGTGATTGAACGCTCGCCTCGTTTCACCAGAGTGGAACTCTCGATGCGCCACGGCCACAAAAACCAGTTGCGTGTGCACATGAAGGATTTGGGTTGCCCTATCAGTGGCGACCGTAAATACGGAGGTCGCGCCAACGGCATTCACCGTCTTGCGCTCCACGCCACTCGCCTCTGCTTCGAGCACCCCATCACAGGAAAGAAAATGGAATTTGAATCACCTATCCCTGCCAATTTCCTCACCCTCCTCCGCTAATACACCCACATAATATACACAAAAAATCCCGAATCTTTCCATTCGGGATTTTTTGTGCGCGCTTATATAGATAATGCGGAAAATATGCGTGATTGTTAGTCAAGGCCGATTTTTATCAGATCAAAGTACATCAAGCGAGTGTTGAGTGGAAGTGTATTTGGGCGCTTGATGTTCAGTCCCATTGATTTTGCCTCGTTGATTTCTTCCGAATAGAGGAATTGAAATCCGTTTTTTTCGTAATAGCGGATTGTGTCGGGATTATTGTGGGCATCAACAATTATGAAACGGCAACCGGTTTTGTTTTCATTGCTTCGAAACCATGCTTTGATAAAATCCATCACCGCAGTGCCATATCCTTTTCGGGAGAGAGTCTGGTTTGTTCCAAGGCGTCCAATGAGCACGCCAGGAAATCGTCTGAGGTTTTTTTCTCCGTTTTCGGTAACGTATTCAATTTGCTCCTTGTCTTCGGCTACGAGTTGCTTGATGCGAATTGCATCGTTTGATAGGGTGAAGATGGATACGATTTTTGAAGGATTGTCGATGAGGCGAAATGCGTAAGTTTTGCCAAGTAATTTGTCGGCATATAATTTGTAGTCGGAGCGAAAGAATTCATCAAGGTCGTCGTGACCACAGGCAAATGGTTCGCATTGCTCCAACAAAGTAGGGGTGACGCGCTCAAATGTACATTCCGAAAGCAGTTCTTCAAGATTCATTATGGCACTACAGGTTTTGCTTGCGAAGGAAATCCTTTACAAGTTTAATGTTACGTGACACATTGATGCGCTGTTTTGTGTTTTTTTCTGCTTCTTCAGCCTTTGCGATGAAGCGTTCTGCATCTTTGCCATGTAACGTAGGTATTGAGCGAATAGCAATTGCCATAATTAGATGCTTTTAGTTGATATTGAATTAATGATTCTCTGCAAAGATACATATTTTTATGATTAATCACGATGTTTCATCCTGTAAATCTTGTGTTTTTATATTTTATTTGTTGAAAATGAGTGGTTAATGGAATCTTGTTAGGTGCTTTTTTGCTTTTGAGGTGGGGGAATAAAATGGCAGCCGTGGGGGAGTTTTCACAACTGCTCCACGGCTGCTGGCTATAAAGAAAATGAACAAGTTAATGGTTTCTCATGTGTGATGGGGGCTACTGCATCACGATGCGCATGTGGGCTTTGGGGTAGCGAAGCACGAGGCAACTGGCTTCGGTGAGCACGAGCGCGTCGACGTTGCGCACACCGCTGGCTTTGAGGTTGAGGGCTTCGGTGGTGAATGGTATGTGGCAGTATTTTTGCAGATATTCGGGGTCGATCACCATGCCGTTGTCTGCCATGCCCACCTCGTCGAACACCTCGCTCAACAGCACATAGAGCGTGCCGAACTTGGAGCGGAGTTCGCTGAAGTCGATGCCCCATTTCACCACATTTTCACCTGCGGTCACCACCTTGGAGTATTCCAGTTTGTTGAGCCTTCCAATCAGACCGCTGCCGCCAATCAGGATTTTGCGTTTGCTGCCTGCATTGCCGGTGAAGGCGTCGCGCATGAGGTCCACCACCTCGTTTTGGGTGAATTTCTCACCGTCGTAGTTGAACGCCTTGCCGGCCTGATACCAAATGCCGCCCGTGAGCAGAATGTTCTCCTTTTTTGCAGGATCCCATAGTTTTTTCTTCACACCGAACAGGAACGACTTCTCCATGCCCAGTCGCATATCGTAGATGGCGGCTTCCTCCTGGTCGCTCATGTCCCAAGGCACTTCTTTGTTGCTCATCTTCATGAGCGTGCTTTGCTCAATCTGGCATTTGAAAATTTGGCAGAAGTTGCGTGCCTTTTGTGGAAGCGCCTCAAACTGTGGCGACATCACATCGAGTTCGCTGGCGGCTCGTCCCATGCGAATGAGGATGGTGCTTTTCGAGATTTTCGGCACGCAGTTCTCGGTGTCGCCCACCTTCATGCCGTTGGCTGCCATCACCCAGATGCCACCGTCGTTGTCCTCCTTTTTCACCACATATAGCACGAGGTCGTTGTTGGTGACGGTGGTGCCGTCGGGGGCGTAACCGCTCACGCCTTGCACCAATATGGTGTCGCTCACGTCGAAAATCTCGTTGTTGGTGGTCATCAATTTCACCTTCGTGAATCGAGAGATGTCGCCACTGGCGGTCGGGGTAGGGGTGTCGTCTTGCACTTGGGCGGTGGTGGGTTTCGTGTCCACATTATAATAGTCCACCGTCATGCTCCCGGCTCGCTTTGCCCCAGCGCATCGCGAGAGTTGGTCGACGGGCGTTGCCATCGGACGGATTTTCACGATTTGGCTGTCGATTTCGTTGAGCAGCAATTCGGGCGATGCCTCACGAGCCACATCGGTGGAGAGCGGACCATCGACCACATGTTTGCCGCCAGCCACACCAGCCACCAGTGCCATGGCGAGGGTGGTTTCGCCGTCGCTCATGGCGCACGACACTAAAAGAAGGCAGAAAGTGAAGAGCAGGATAAGAATGAGTTTGAAATTGCTCTTTGCCCATTTGATTTTTTGTAAAAGTTTGTTTTTCATTTTGCGTGTAGTTAAAAAGATGAATATAAAAATAAAGGGTTGGAAAAACGGTTGATTCACTGGGCTATCGGTCCCACACGCTCCTTCTATTGTAGCGCGGAAATGTGGCGGGTTCGTGGACTGGCTCCTCGATGGGAGTGGGGCGTGTGGCATTATCGATTTTCTCGTTTCTGCCACGCAGATAGCCTTCTGTTTCGGCGTTTTTCATTTCTTCGTCGTGATTCACGGCGTGCGACAAGATGCTCACGGTGGTTTCGTCCACTTCGCCTTTCCCGATTTGCTCGATGAGATGGCGCACCTTGTTGCCGGTGCCTTCGTCAAGACTGAGTTTTGCCACACATTCTTCCCACTGACGCGATTCTTCGCTGTGGGCGGTGGCTGCTGGTTGTTGTGTGTTTTCGTTCATGGGTTGATAAATTTTGAAATTGATGTTGCAAAATTAGCGCACCGCATTGCCGAGGCACAACGCCAATTTGGCGATTCACTTCAACTCACACAGATTCAACGAGATTCAACAGATTTTTTTGATTCAACCGACGCTATTCGCCATTTTCTCGGTTCAGTGGATAAATTCTGGGGGCATCGAAACAAAAAACATAAAAAACAGCCTTTTGGCGATGCCAGTGCTTCGCACCTGT
>SAMEA104315420__coassemble_323_pt1 | contig 36040 bp, 25 predicted proteins | sample SAMEA104315420__metabat2_low_PE_049 | metagenome-assembled genome bin SAMEA104315420 (sample SAMEA104315420) | gut metagenome | biome: Monkey gut; feature: monkey-associated habitat; material: faeces | place: China | collected 2013
TTCTAATTTCTAACTTCTAATTTCTAACTTCTAATTTCTAACTTCTAATTTCTAACTTCTAATTTCTAATATCTGGTTTTAGAACATGGTGGAGACGCGGCGGACGGCTTCTACGAAGCGGTGCACTTCGTCGAGGGTGTTGTAGGCGGCGAATGATGCGCGCACCATGCCTTGCACGCCGTAGCGGTTCATCAGCGGTTGGGCGCAGTGGTGACCTGTACGCACTTCAAAACCGAGTTTGTCGAGCAGGAGTCCCATGTCGTAGCTGTTGATGTCACCTACCAGGAACGAGATTACGCCAGCCTTGTTTTCGGCAGTGCCGAAGATGCGCATACCGTCGATGGTGAGCAGTCCGCGTGTGGCTTCCTCCACCAGCGCACGCTCGTGTGCGGCAATGTTGTCGATACCCAACTCATTGATATAGTCGAGCGCGGTGCCGAATGCGGCGATACCCACATAATCGGGGGTGCCGGCTTCGAATTTGAATGGAAGTTCGGCGTAGGTGGTGCGCTCAAAACTCACTGTGCCAATCATTTCGCCACCACCTTGGTAGGGCGACATGCTGTTGAGGCGGAATTTCTTGCCGTAAAGCACGCCCACGCCAGTAGGGCCATACATCTTGTGGGCAGAGAATGCGTAGAAGTCGCAGTCAAGGTCGCGCACGTCGATAGCGATGTGTGGAGCCGCCTGTGCGCCGTCGATGAGCACCGGCACGCCATGCTGGTGCGCGATGGCAATCATTTCCTTCACTGGGTTGATGGTGCCCAGCACATTCGACACATGCGCCAATGCCACAAAGCGGGTTTGCTCGGTAAACAAGTCGGCATATTCATCAATATTCACTTCTCCGGCATCGTTGATGGGCACCACACGAATACGGATTCGCTTATCCTTGCCAATGAGTTGCCAAGGCACGATGTTGCTGTGATGCTCCATGGTGGTGAGGATAATTTCATCACCGTTGCAAAGTCGGTCGCCATAGGTGGCAGCCACCAGGTTGATTGCCTCGGTGGTGCCGCGTGTGAACACCACCTCTTCAACGGATGCGGCATTGATAAACGCACGCACCTTCTCGCGAGTGGCTTCCACCATGTCGGTAGCCTCGCCTGAAAGGGTGTGTACGCCACGGTGCACATTGGCACGGTGGTGGAAATACATATCTTCAATGGCTTTCACCACGCACATAGGGGCTTGCGAGGTGGCGGCGTTGTCGAGGTACACAATGGGGTGGCCCTCAATTTCGCGTTGAAGAATGGGGTAGTCTTTTCTAATAGAAGTGAGTTTCGAATCGTCGAACATATTTAGTTTGTAGTGATCTGTCAGATATTAAATGTTGTCTGTTATTTTGCTGCCGCACAGTTTGCCGCTGTGCAGTCGGCACACATAGCGAGTTGGCCACGGAAGCGTTTTTCCACCAAGTGGTGCAAGCGGTCTTTCAACGCAGGGAGGCGAACGGCGTCGATTACGTCGCTCATAAACGCCTGCATGAGCAGTTGGCGTGCCTCTGCCTCGCTGATACCGCGCGAGCGCATGTAGAACAGTGCTTCCTCATTGAGTTGACCTGTGGCAGAGCCGTGCGAGCACTTCACATCGTCGGTGTAAATCTCAAGTTGAGGCTTGCTGTACATCTTCGCGTCGGCCGATGCCACGATGTTGCGGTTGCCTTGATAAGCCACTGTGCGAGGGCAATTCTCCTTCACCAGCACCTTGCCTGCGAATGCGCCCACGGATTGGTCGTTGAGCACATACTTAAACATCTCGTTGCTTTCGCAGCGTGCCACATTGTGGCTGATGAACGTGTGGTTGTCGACGTGCTGGCGTGCCGATGCGACGGTCATGCCGAGCAGGTGTGTTTCGGCGTGCTCACCGTCGATGTTCACATAATAGTCGTTGCGAGTGATGCCGTTGAGCAGGGTGATACCATCAATCAGCACATTCGAGCCTTCTTCCTGGCGCACGAAAATCGACGAAACGCGGTGGGTGCGCTCGCTGCTCTCCTCCAAATCGTAGTAGTCGAACATCGAGCCACGCTCAGCCACGATTTCCACCACTTGACTTGCGAGGTAGCTGTGCTCAGCGTCTTGCGTGTGGTCGCACACCAGCATCTTGGCCTGTGCGCCCTCTTCAAGCACCACCAGAATGCGGCGAAGTGCCATCACAGGCGCAGCCGCCTTGAATATGTTCACCAGCTGAATAGGCTTCTCCACCACCATGCCCTTTGGCACGTAGATGAGCATACCGTCTTGCGCAAGCAGGGTGTTGAGCGCCACTTCCGACTTCTTCAGGTCGGCAAGTGAGCCAAGGTGTTTCTGGAGTACTTCGGGGTGATTTTTTTGCGCATCGGCAAAACTTTCAATCACCAGCCCGGCTTGCGTGTTGCGTGCGGCGGTGCGGCTTTCGGCAAATATGTCGTTGAAAAAGAAGTAGAGGCAAGTGCTCATGTTGGGCACATCGCAGCGAAACGAAGCCGCCGCATCGGGTGCGAAAGGCACACGGTTGATGTTCACGCCATAGTCGGGCGCAAACACCTTTTCCAAATCAGTCGCCTCGTAGTCCTCCTGTCCCTTCTTGGGGAGCGTGGCGCCACCGAGAGCGGCAAGTGCGTCGGGGCGCAGCGCATTCATAGCGGCTGGTGCGTGGGCGCAGATGGCTTCGGCGTGCTGGGTGTAGAGGTCGATGTATTGAGTGAGTGAGGTTGTCATAGCGGCTTACTCTCCTTTTTTATCCACTTGTTCCTTAATCCAGTCGTAGCCCTTTTCCTCAAGTTCCATCACCAGTTCAGGGCCGGCGCTCATCACGATGCGTCCCTTGTAGAGCACATGCACGAAGTCGGGCTTGATGTAGTCGAGCAGGCGTTGGTAGTGTGTGATCACGATGGTGGCATTGTTGGCGGTTTTCAGTGTGTTCACGCCCTCAGCCACAATGCGCAGTGCGTCGATGTCGAGGCCGCTGTCGGTTTCGTCGAGAATGCTCAACTTAGGCTCCAGCATAGCCATTTGGAAAATTTCGTTGCGCTTCTTCTCGCCGCCAGAGAAACCCTCGTTCACGGCGCGTGACGCAAGTTTGTTGTCGAGTTGCACCACTTGGCGCTTCTCGCGCATGAGTTTCAGGAAGTCGCTGGCGCTCAGAGGCTCTTTGCCGTAGTATTTGCGTTTCTCATTGATGGCGGCACGCATAAAGTTCACCATCGACACCCCCGGAATTTCCACAGGGTACTGGAAACTGAGGAACAAGCCTTCGTGGGCACGGTCTTCAGGGGAGAGTGCCAAGAGGTCTTTGCCGTTAAATTCCACTTCGCCACCGGTCACAGTGTAGGCAGGGTTGCCGGTGAGCACGGCGCTGAGCGTACTCTTGCCAGAGCCGTTCGGACCCATAATGGCGTGAACTTCACCCGGCTTCACCGTGAGGTTGATGCCTTTCAAAATCTCCTTGCCCTCAATCGAGGCGCGTAAGTCTTTTATTTCAAGCATAATACTATTTTATGGTCGGTTTTGAATTTTTAAGTCAACGAGTCAACAGGTCAACGGGTCAACGAGTTTTTTGTCTGACGAGTCGGACAGGTCTGACAAGTCCGACAGGGGATGGTGGGAACACCATTGCGTCAAGTGCCAAAGGCATCGTCTTAACTTCTTTAACTTCTTTAACTTCTTAACTCCTTAACTTCTAAATTTTAATTTCAAAACCTCTAATTTCTAATCTCTAACTTCTAATCTCTTATCCTATGCTGCCTTCGAGCGAGATGCTGAGCAGTTTTTGGGCTTCTACTGCAAATTCCATCGGGAGCTTTGCCATCACCTCCTTGGCGTAGCCGTTCACGATGAGTCCCACGGCATCTTCGGTGCTGATGCCACGCTGGTTGCAATAGAAGATTTGTTCCTCGTTGATTTTGCTGGTGGTGGCTTCATGCTCCACTACCGACGAGTCGTTGCCCACCTCAATCACAGGGAATGTGTGTGCACCGCTGGTGGGGGTGAGCAAGAGGCTATCGCACTGGGTGTAGTTGCGGCAGTTGGTGGCCTTAGGGGCAATTTTCACCATACCGCGGTAGCTGTTTTGACTGTTGCCAGCCGAAATGCCTTTCGACACGATGGTGCTGCGGCTGTTCTTGCCTAAGTGTATCATCTTGGTGCCGGTGTCGGCCTCTTGACGATTGCGGGTGAGCGCCACAGAGTAGAACTCGCCCACGGTGTTGTCGCCAGCCAGAATGCAGCTTGGGTATTTCCAAGTGATAGCCGAACCGGTTTCCACCTGCGTCCACGAGAGTTTGCTGTGGTCGCCGCGGCAGATGCCACGCTTGGTCACCAGGTTGTAGATGCCGCCACGGCCGTCTTTGTCACCGGGGTACCAGTTCTGTACGGTGCTGTATTTCACTTCGGCGCGCTCTTCCACAATAATTTCAACGATAGCGGCGTGGAGTTGGTTCTCGTCGCGCTGAGGTGCGGTGCAGCCTTCGAGATACGACACATAGCTGTCGTCGTCGGCAACAATCAGTGTGCGCTCAAACTGTCCGGTCTGTGCGGCATTGATGCGGAAATACGACGACAGTTCCATTGGGCAACGCACGCCCTTTGGAATATACACAAACGAGCCATCGCTGAACACCGCCGAATTAAGCGCCGCGTAAAAGTTGTCGGTATAAGGCACCACCGTGCCCATGTATTTCTTCACAAGGTCGGGGTAGTCTTTCACCGCCTCGCTGATAGAGCAGAAAATCACGCCAAGTTCGGCGAGCTTCTCGCGATAGGTGGTGTGAACGCTCACGCTGTCCATGATGGCATCTACCGCCATGCCCGACAGGCGCATTTGCTCCTCCAGCGGAATGCCCAGCTTGTCGAAAGTTTTCTTCACCTCAGGGTCGATTTCCTTCTGTGGGGTGCGCTTGCGTGGTGCAGCGTAGTAGCTGATGTCTTGGAAGTCGATGTCGGGAATGTTCACGTGTCCCCATTTGGGTTGGGGCAGCGTGAGCCAGTGGCGGAACGCCTTCAGGCGGAACTCCAGCAGCCATTCAGGCTCGCCCTTGAGTGCCGAGATTTGGCGCACCACATCCTCGTTAAGCCCTTTCGGGATAACGGCGGTTTCGACATCGGTCACGAAGCCGTACTTGTATTCTTCACCAGCGGCTTCGTTGATGATTTTCTTTTCTTCGTCTTTTTTGTTTCCTTTAATCGGATTCATTATTGTAGTAATGATAGTGGTTTTCAGCGCATTCGGTGTGCCTACTCCCCACATTTCTATTATCTAATGTGTTTAGCCTACAAAATTACTACTTTTTTCACACAAATCGCGCATTCCCACACGCAATTTTGCATTTTAAGCCAACGAGAGCCAACGAGTCAACAGGTCAACGAGTGCAGCAGGTTGCAAGTCGGATTGAAGTCTGATTTGGGTCTGCTTGGGTCTGTTATGGGTCCGAAGTGTATGCTATAGGGGTGCGAAACACCGATTTAATCCATTAAAATCCGATTTTATAATAAAAAATTCTGAAATTTGTTGGCTGCTATTTGAATCGACTTTTAATGGAAGATTTTTCCCTAATCCTAATCGGAGCAATGTGGAATAAATTGTAAATATCTATTAAATCTTGCTAATTAGCTTTAACAAATAGGGGGGGGTAGTGACAATTCGTATATTTGCATAAAATATTATTAATAATCACCTATTTAAACAGTTGTCATAAATGATAAATTGTTATTGTTGTTTGGCAAGATGAGGTTTTCGATGCGACTTGGTATTTCTCTAATTAATTTTAAATATCAGAATTATGAAACATTATTTTACTAATTGTTTTGTTGCTGGGCTGATGGCTACGCAAGCTTTGGCGATGGCTGGTGCAGACGTAGTGAGTGAAGGCATTCATTATACCACTAACGATGCCGAAAAGACGGCATACGCCACTTATGCCCTGTTTCCAACAATTCGCACGGGAGCCCCTATGCTGAGCTATTCCGTTAAAAGCCCACATCCCATTTGCTACTACGACGAGAGTGAGAACTACACCAACATTGGTGCGCTTGTGGTGCCTGAAGCTGTGGGCGAGTGCACTGTAACCAAGATTGGAGATTACGCTTTCAACAACAGTGGCGTGACAAGTGTGGAGATTGGGAAAAATGTGACAACGCTCGGAGATGGCGCATTTATCTGGAACACCAAACTAACCACCGTGAAGTGGGCTGGCAACCTCACAGAGATAGGCGATTTCGTGTTTCGCCGCTGTACGCAGCTTTCCAATATGGCGTTCCCAAATTCGGTGAAAAAGGTGGGTGGACTCTGCTTTTCGGAATGTGACAACCTCACAGAGTTCTCTACTGGCGCAGGCCTTGAGAATATCAGCCCTCTTATGTTTGAAGCTTGCCGCAAACTTGCCACCATCAACATTGGAGCATCGGTCAGCGACATTAGCGCAAATGCGTTTAGTGGATGCGACGCACTGCGAAACATCAACATTGACGCAGCAAACACACACTTCGCTTTCTCAAACGGCTTCTTGACCAACAACGACAGCAAAAGCCTCATTTTCTTCACCAACGGCAAAGACACCTGCCAAATTCCTGAAGGAATTGAGAAAGTTGCCTCTTTTTCGCTTTGCTATAACGACGATTTGCGTTGCCTCGTGATTCCAGCAAGCGTGAGCGCATTTGGTTATTACTCGGTGTCGGAATGCCCCAACCTCGTGGCTATCCACTGCAAATCGGCTGTTCCTGCTGAAATTGCAGAAACCGACAAGGTGTTCACTAAGGTAGCAAGCCACTGCACGCTGTATGTGCCAAAAGGCTCATTGGCAAACTACAAGGCGGCTCCTGTGTGGAAAGAATTTGCCAACATCAAGGAAGAATTGGTAAGCAGTGTGACCGACATTTGCGCAAGCGAAAAAGCCACCGACACCAATGTTTACACTATTGATGGCCGCATCGTGAAGCAAAACGCCACCACCACCGACGACCTCCCCCAAGGCATCTATATCCATAAAGGCAAAGTGGTAAGAAAATAAGGGGGCGTGTGCCGAATCCCGAAAACGATTTTGAATGGTAGGGACGCGATACTTCGCGTCCGCGACAAATGATTGATATTCAATATTTTGGCGATACTACCGACCTCGTAAGAGGGTGGCGTTGGTGATGCGGCATGGAAGATTCAAGCTCCTGTTTCAAACCAAAGGGACGGTTCTTTTGGTATGCCTTTGGCATATACAAACCAAAAGAACCGTCCCTTTGGTTTGTGGTTTGTGGTTTGTGCCGCCCCTTTGGTTTGTTGACGCTACCACGACCGACCGTCTCCGACGCTCGCCTCTATATTTGGACTAGTCTCCAAGCTGCGCTCGCACAGCGAGCTTGCATGGAGTTAACCACAATATGCCGTTTCCAACGGCTCTAAAACCCTCTTTTTGACTTTCTCAGAGCTTTCGATACTTCGCGTCCGCGTCAAATGGTTGATATTCAATAGGGTATTGCTATTATGGGCGGACGTGAAGTATCACGTCCCTACCAAAATATGGGTTTTTCGCTGTGAAATGGTGAGCGGTTTTTGTCTTTGTGGGAAAAATAGGAAGCCCTCGCAAATTTTTGGGGATTTGCGAGGGCTGGTTATTTGGATGCCTCTGTGGGTGTAAGTCTTTCCCTGTAGGTGAGGCTTTCCTCCATTGGGGAGGGTTGTTTTACTTCACTTGGTTGCCGAGCAGGTTGTATTTCTTGCCGTCTTTGATGATGAGCACCTGTCCGTTTTCAATCACCTTTTGAGCCTTAGTGTTGGCGGTGGTAGTGATGTCGTTGACGCCTGTAGGCGTGGTAATCACATATTTTCCTACAGCGGTAAGAGTGCTGCCGTCGGCAAAATTGACGAAAGCTGCGAGGTTGGTGCTTTCAGTGAGCACGATGCCCTTAGCGTCGTCGTAGAGTAGTTCATCGTTATTGTCGTTGAGGACGTATGTGATATTGGAGATTTCGCATGGTATATTTTGGCATTTCACACGCACGGTGAGAGGACCAGTGTATTCGCCTGGGGCTGGATCGAAACTCGTTTCTACTTTAGCCCAGCGCTCAGGAATAACAATCACAAAGTCTTGAATTTCTGGAAAGTAGAAGAATCTACAATCTTCGCCAAGTTGAGGAGTGGAAAAGGTATGTGGCTCAGCAATCCATTTGCTGTTGGTGTCGTCTTCTTTGGCGTTGATGCTCACGCCATTGTTTCCCCATTTGCCGTTCACTATCCATCCATATTCGGCAACTTCGCCATCACCATCGAGCATGGCGAATTTTTTTTCGGTGTTCTTAGCCATTGGCTTCCAAGTCCACTCGCCGCCGCCCCATGGGTGCTTCATGAAGTAGGTGAGTTCTGCTGGTTCGCTACCAGGAAGAGTAACCACGAATTTAGCGCCAGTGCGGGTTGCGTAGTCGAATTTTGAGAGGTCGAGGCGGAGCTTCACGGTGCCCGATTTTTCAAGGTTGAACGTGATGTTGGCACTATTGTACATAGCGTCGCTTTCCTTGCCGCTGGCTTCAAAAAAGCCGCCGAAGTTGTCGGCCCAAGAGCCGTTGGTGACAAATTTCACCATATAGCCTTCGTCCACAGGCACATTGTCGAAGGCGATTTCATACACCTTGTCGGCCACCTGTGTCATCTTGTTGGCGTCGGCATTAGGGTCCCAGGCCGCACCGTTGAGCCAAGCACCCACGCCATTGCCCACTGCTACCACCTTCTCCACATTGAAAACGTAGGCCTGCACGCCGGTGCCGGTCACGGTCGATTTAAAAGTGGTGGTGTTGAAAGTGATGGTCACGTCGCAAGCGGTAGTCACATTGAAGGTGATGTTGTTATCGGCTTCGTCGCCATACCATTCCACGCCATTTTTCACCACCTTGAATTGGTAGCCGTTCATGGCTGCCACGTTGGTGAAGGTTTTGGAATAGGTGCCATCGCCATTGTCGGTCATTTTGTTGTTGTGGTCGGTGCCGTCCCAAACTGTGCCGCAAAGTTCTTCCGAGCCTGCCACAATGTAAATGTCTTCAGCCATTGCTGAGAATGATGTTGCGATAAGCGCAACGAGCATCAGTAAAATTTTTTTCATAATATTTGTTGGATTATTAAGTTAAACCCAAATCGGTCATTAGGCCTAATGACCGATTTGGAATTATGCAAACGCCCCTATCCCATCAGTAAGTCCTTCCCTTTAGGGGAGGATTTAGGAGAGGCTTCTTTTGTTTCACTTCACTTGGTTGCCGAGCAGGTTGTATTTCTTGCCGTCTTTGATGATGAGCACCTGTCCGTTTTCAATCACCTTTTGAGCCTTAGTGTTGGCGGTGGTAGTGATGTCGTTGACGCCTGTAGGCGTGGTAATCACATATTTTCCTACAGCGGTAAGAGTGCTGCCGTCGGCAAAATTGACGAAAGCTGCGAGGTTGGTGCTTTCAGTGAGCACGATGCCCTTAGCGTCGTCGTAGAGTAGTTCATCGTTATTGTCGTTGAGGACGTATGTGATATTGGAGATTTCGCATGGTATATTTTGGCATTTCACACGCACGGTGAGAGGACCAGTGTATTCGCCTGGGGCTGGATCGAAACTCACTTCTGCTTTAGCCGCGCGCTCAGGAATAACCAGCACCATGTCGCGAGTTTCTGGGAAGTAGAAGAATCTACAATCTTCGCCAAGTTGAGGATTGAAATTGGTTTGTGGATTAGGAATCCATTTGCTGTTGGTGTCGTCTTCTTTGGCGTTGATGCTCACGCCTTCGTCGCCCCACTTGCCGTTCACTACCCAGCCATATTCGGCAACTTCGCCATCACCATTGAGCATGGCGAATTTTTTTTCGGTGTTCTTAGCCATTGGCTTCCAAGTCCAGTCGCCGCCGCCCCATGGGTGCTTCATGAAGTAGGTGAGTTCTGCTGGTTCGCTACCAGGAAGAGTAACCACGAATTTAGCGCCTGTGCGGGTTGCGTAGTCGAATTTTGAGAGGTCGAGGCGGAGCTTTACGGTGCCCGCTTTTTCAAGGTTGAACGTGATGTTGCCACTATTGTACATTGCGTCGCTTTCCTTGCCGCTGGCTTCAAAAAAGCCGCCGAAGTTGTCGGTCCAAGAGCCGTTGGTGGCGAATTTCACCATATAGCCTTCGTCCACAGGCACATTGTCGAAGGTGATTTCATACACTTTGTCGGCCACTTCTGTCATTTTGTTGACATCGGCATTAGGGTCCCAGGCCGCATCGTTGAGCCATGCACCTGCGCCATTGCCCACAGCTATCACCTTCTCCACGTTGAAAACGTAGGCCTGCACGCCGGTGCCGGTTACGGTCGATTTAAAAGTGGTGGCGTTGAAAGTGATGGTCACGTCGCAAGCGGTAGTCACATTGAAGGTGATGTTGTTGCCGGCTTCGTCGCCATACCATTCCTCGCCATTTTTCGCTACCTTGAATTGGTAGCCGTTCATAACTGCCACGTTGGTGAAGGTTTTGGAATAGGTGCCATCGCCATTGTCGGTCATTTTGTTGTTGAGGTCGGTGCCGTCCCAAGATGTGCCGCAGAGATCTCCCGAGCCTGCCACAATGTAGATGTCTTCAGCCATTGCTGAGAATGATGTTGCAATAAGCGCAACGAGCATTAGTAAGATTTTTTTCATAATGTTTGTTGGTTTATTTAAGTTATATACTATACAGAAAATAGAGGTGAGAAAAGCAGGTGGTAGGGCATGTGCAAATGCAGCATGGAAGGAGTAAGAGCACGGAGCCCTTCAACAATCCCTTTGCCACCAAAATCTCACCTCTTAAAATCTATATTTATTATTTTATTCACACTAAAAAAGAGTCCTCTTATTTCAATTTTGCGCGGAGTTTTTCAATCATGTCGCGCGTCATTGCATCGAGGTCGTATTGTGGTTTCCAGTCCCACTCCACACGGGCGCAAGTGTCGTCGAGCTTGTTGGGCCACGATTCGGCAATCGCCTGACGCAGAGGGTCAACTTGGGATTCCATTTCAAATTCAGGAATGTATTCCTTGATTTTTGCATAGATGATATTTGGGTCGAAACTCATGGAAGCGATGTTGAACGAGTTGCGGTGACGCAGACGCGCTGGGTCGGCTTCCATAATCTCGATAGCCGCACGCAGGGCATCGGGCATATACATCATGTCCATGAAGGTGCCTGGGGCAATCGGACAAACAAACTTCTCGCCCTTCACTGCAGAATAGTAGATATCCACAGCGTAGTCGGTGGTGCCACCGCCTGGAGGGGTAACGTAGGAAATCAAACCTGGGAATCGCACCGAGCGGGTGTCGACGCCAAACTTGAGCGCATAATAATTGCTGAGCAATTCGCCCGACACCTTGGTCACGCCATACATGGTGCGTGGCTGCTGAATGGTGTCTTGTGGGGTGCCGTCTTTTGGCGCGTTGGGACCGAAAGATCCAATAGAACTTGGGGTGAACACGGCGCATTTCTTTTCGCGCGACACTTCAAGCACGTTCATCAAACCATCAATGCCGATGTGCCATGCCAGTTGGGGCTTGTTTTCAGCCACGGCGCTGAGCAGGGCTGCGAGGTTGTAAATCGTGTCGATGTGGTATTTGTCCACTACTTCGGCGATTTGCTTCGCATTGGTGATGTCCACTACTTCTGATGGCCCACTTTCTGCCAACACACCAGTAGGAGGCGCACTTGGAATGTAGCCCGCCACAATATTACCTTCAGCGTATTCCGCTCTCAATTTCATTGTCAGCTCCGAGCCTATTTGCCCCGTAGAGCCAATGATTAAAACGTTTTTCATCTATAGTTGCTTTATAAGAAGTTTTCTTATTTACAAAGTTAATAACATTCAACAAATAAGTTTATCTTTTACGGCTTTTTTTTTCGCAAAATCAAATTTTTTCTTTAGCTTTGCCCTAACTATTACACTTATGGTGTAAATTAACGAGTAATAATCAAAACAAACATCATAATATAATTTTCTTAAACTATTTTGAGCCATGTATGGTAAGATGAAAGATTTCCTCACGAAGGAACTTGCCGACATCAGAGAAGCCGGCCTTTACAAAGAAGAACGTATTATCACCACGCCTCAACGCGCCGACATTGAAGTGAAGCCAGAGGCTGAAGTGCTTAACTTCTGTGCTAACAACTACCTCGGACTGAGCAACAACGAGCAACTCATCGAGGGCGCTGTCAACGCTATGAAGCAACGTGGTTACGGTATGAGCTCTGTGCGCTTTATCTGCGGCACACAGGACATTCACAAGCAACTTGAAGCCGCTATCAGCGACTACTTCCAAACCGAAGACACCATTCTCTACTCAAGCTGCTTCGATGCCAACGGCGGACTGTTTGAACCTCTGCTGGGCGAAGGCGACGCTATCATCAGCGACGCGCTGAACCACGCTTCTATCATCGACGGTGTGCGCCTCTGCAAGGCAAAACGCTATCGCTACGCCAACGCCAACATGGAAGAACTTGAAAAGTGCCTGCAAGAAGCACAAGCACAGCGCTTCCGCATCATCGCCACCGATGGCGTGTTCTCGATGGACGGCAACGTGGCTCCAATGGACAAGATTTGCGAACTCGCAGAAAAATACGACGCTATGGTGATGGTCGACGAAAGCCACTCTGCTGGTGTGGTTGGCCCTACCGGTCACGGTGTGGCAGAGCAATTCAACCTCTATGGCAAAATCGACATCTTCACTGGCACACTCGGTAAGGCATTCGGTGGCGCTATGGGTGGCTTCACCTCTGGTAAGAAGGAAATTATCGACCTTCTGCGCCAACGCTCTCGCCCATACCTGTTCAGCAACAGCCTTGCTCCTGGCATTGTGGGTGCAAGCCTCGAAACTTTCCGCATCTTGAAGGAAAGCAACGCATTGCACGACAAGCTCGCTGAAAATGTGAACTACTTCCGCGACAAGATGTTGGCAGCTGGATTCGACATCAAGCCTACACAAAGCGCCATCTGCGCCGTGATGCTCTACGACGCACGCCTCTCACAAGACTTCGCTGCCGCTATGCAGAAGGAAGGCATCTATGTGACTGGCTTCTACTATCCAGTAGTGCCAAAGGGACAGGCACGCATCCGTGTGCAACTCTCTGCCGGACACGAACGCCAGCACCTCGACAAGTGCATCGCCGCCTTCGTGAAAGTGGGCAAAGAACTGGGCGTAATCAAATAAGCACGAACGTATTATACGCATTCAATCAATCATAGGGTTAAGAAACTGCTAACCTTCTTAACGCCACCGAGCCTCGATGAGAAATGTTTTTCCCGTCGAGGCTCAATTTTTTCCCCACCCACCATCCCCACCATCCCCACCAGATTTCCACGGGCGTGGTTTTGCGCTGGTGGAATATTTGGTTGATAAAAAGTCGGAAAATGTGGGCAAAAAATTAAAAACTTGAAGAAAATATTTGTGAAAACGAGCATTTTGTGTATATTTGTGCTTGTTGAAAGTGGGGCAAAATAGCTTGTCGAAAGGATTGGAATATGGTCGGTTGCCCGCGGTGTGTGATTCGGCTAATTTCAGTGATTTATAAGGGCTGCTTGTTGATATTTTGATTCACTCTCCTTAATTATTAGAAAGTAACTAAACTCCTTTATTTATACACCCTCTAAAAATATTACTACAATGAAAAAATTTTTACTTTCTGTGATTGCTATTGTGGCAATGAGTGTTAACGCTTTGGCGCAGGAGATTCACGTGCCAGATGAATTGAATGGCTGGTATGCTGGTTACTATGTGGTGACTAATATTGATTTGGAAACGCTGAAATCTGGTGTGGATTCTTTCTGCAATTTCGACGGGCTGGGAGGCAACACCTGGACTGAAAGTCAGCAAGCCTCTATAGAGCGCACATGCCACTGGGGCGAAGAAGACGACCCCATCTCTTATTTTGGACAGATTTCGGGTGGAAAGTTTTTTGTTGGCGGTAATTCAGCCACATTAAACTACTATGCGTTCTTCTTTGTGAATGGTCCACGCATGTCGGCAGGCACCTCATGGCGTATTTACCTTGCTCCTCAAAGAGGACCTTGCACACTCACCAACGCTGACCTTTACTTGCAAGGAATTTTTGGTCAAGGTTTTACTGAACCCACCGGTATTAATTCGATTGAGGCCGACCAAGATGCTGGCAAGCCTGTCAAAATGATTGAAAACGGCCAACTCGTTATCAAGAGAAACGGCGTGAAATACAATTTGCAAGGACAAGTGATAGAATAACTTTTTTGCCGCATCGATGCGGCAAAAAGCCCCAAATATAATGGTAGGGACATGAAACTCCATGTCCGCATCAAACCAATGTAAACCAATGTGTTACACAGTGTCTGATGCGGGCGTGATTTTTTGTGCCTGATTTTGTGGATTACAAACCAAAGGGACGGTTCTTTTGGTTTACCTTTGGCATATGTATGGCGCGCATACGGTATGCAGACCAAAAGTTACTATGTTTGCAGTGGAAATGTGGTTTGGGGCTGGAGATGGCGTTGAGTGTGGACGCTCGACGGGGCTCTGCCCCTTGCCGCTGGGCGTTCCCCGGTGTGTTATTCATAATAAAAAAAATGTTGGAACGAAATTTTTGGTAATTTTGAAAAAAAATAAATATTAACCACCAAAACCATTCCAACAATGCAAAGAAACAAAAAAACTTTCAAATGACAAAACATCTACATCGGGATTTGTCCACAACAAACCAAAAGAACCGTCCCTTTGGTTTGTCACCCCGACAGCAAGCTCGCTTGTTGTGGAGGTGATAGCAACAAAACGAATGCACCGCCAAGATGTTGTTTCTTTCACATTATGCAGCGCCCCCGCGGGAGCGCTCCAAGATGCACGAGCGAATGCGAGTGAATCTTGTCCTCCTTTAATCTCACTTATTACTTGTCCAAACTCACTTGGATGAGTCGTGGTGAGTTGACCAGTTTATTGTAATCATCAAGCAATGAAGCATTACTGAAAATGGTGCCGTCGCGCTTGGTAGTGCCATAACTCTCGTGGGCATGTCCGAAGAGATGCAAAAGGGGATTGGCATTTTCCACACTATTGCGCAACGGCAGATTGCCCCAATGCACACCCGACGAGTAGTCGAGTATTTCGAGTGGTGGCTCGTGGGTGACTAAAACATCCACGCCAGTTTTGGGAATGAGGTTCTCGGGGTGGTCATAGCCCAAGCCGAAGAACTTCATGCCATCAATAGTCACGCCACGGTCCTGCAAAAAGTGCACATTGGCAGGCAGGTCTTCAATGCCTTCGGCATCCCACAAGCAAAGGTCGTGGTTGCCTACTACGAATATTTTGTGGGAATAATCAAGCGCAATGAACCAGTTGAGGAAGTCAAGCGCCTCTTGTTCGGTGCCGCTGTGGGTGAAGTCTCCACTATGCACCAGCACATCGGCTGGAGGCATCGCCCCCAACCTGCCATGCAACCCGTGCGTGTCACTGATGTGAAGAATAGTCATTAGTATACGATCTCCTTATAAATAGCAAAAGTAGATTCTTTCAATCTGCTTAAATCATAAGTAAACTCATCAACTACATCACCCAATGTTTTCATATAACATTCAAAATCTCTAAAATTTTCCTTTCCTTTAGCATCTTGATACTTAGATGTTTTAAACACAAGAATAAGCATTATATGAATATCAGCATCCACCTTAATAGTGCCTGCTGTATAATGCAATAATTGGTATCTTAAGTGGGATATTGACTCTGGCGATGATAATTTGAACACATTTTTGCTCAATTTTTCTATCCGTTCTTTTTTCTTACTATTAGGAGATTTACTTAAGGCTTTTTCTGCATCCTTAATGGCATCTTCAATAGTTTTCCCAAATTCCTCATCAACTTTTGCCTCCACTCCTATATGTATTGAGTGATTTGATTTGGTCTTTCCCCATATAGCAATATCTTGCATTCGTCCATTTTTAAATTCATCAAATTTGCTCTCATATTCTATAATCCCATATTCAAAGAAATCTATAGAATCATTTTTCAGCACATCATTGACGACATTGGTAATAACATCAATTCCGTTTCGTTGCATCATAAAATCGGCAAGTGATTGCGCGCTCCGACCATCTTCCCAATGTTTCTCATCTGAGTTTTTATAATACTCTTCCCATTCTTTATAGTTTTCGATTTCATTCTTAGTATTTCTGTAATAATACTTCATAGTTTTTGGTTTTTTAATTGTTTATAATTCTGTTTTGTTTCTCTATCTGATCGGCGATGCGGTCGCCGATTTCGTTTTTAATGAAGGCGACACGAATGGTGATGTCATCGGTGTCGCTTGTGGTCACAAAGTGCTCAAGAGCTATGGGTTCATTGTGCTGAAGCCAGTTTGTGAAATCGGCCATGAGTGTTGATTTCAAAGGCAAGATGGCATGGACAAAATAAGGCATGCCCAGCCCGAACTTCTGCTCCACTTCGGGCGAGAGAATGCGCTTGGTGCGCTCCATGATCTCGCTCAATTTGCACTCGTCGTTAGACCACTTCATTTTCACCAGGTTGGCATCTGCAAAGTCGAACATGAAAGCCATGTCGCTCAATGTGCAGGACGCAAACTCAATGCATGAGCATTCGCCCTGCTGGGCAAAGATTTGCTCCAGTAGGGTGAGGCGCTCGGCCGTTGTCAGTCGTGTGATGACTTGTCGTTTCATGATTTCTTCTTTTTTATAGCAGAAGCACATTCTCGTCGGTCAATGAATTCTCTAGCTTGTCTTTGATTGTAAATGCCTTACCACATTTCAGCTTAGCCCTCACCATACCCTCTATGGCATCATCAGATATGGGTCTCGAGATACCAAATGCTTTACAAATTTCGTCGAATGTGCCAATCTTTAAAGTGATTTGGCCGTCGCCACAATCAAGTCGCGCCACTTTCAGGCCATCAGAAAGGTTGCCGTTTTCATCGGCAATTGGCTTGAGGCGACCTCCGTTTTTCACGCGTTTTGCGATTGCCTCGTAAATCTCGTTTTGGGTCATTTTTTTGTTCATAATCGTAATTTTTAAATGGTTTTTTAATTGATGTCTCTACCTATATAATACGATTGAGAATTGACGAAAACTCGCATGATTTAGTGAATGGATGTTAAAAACTATAATTTATAGTAGTGATTATTGCTTGCTTTTTGTGCCGTATTTGTGGTTTATATTGTTTGATACCAAATTGTTATAAAAGTTTTAAGAAAGTTTAACTTTTTGGCTGAAAAATGGACGGAGAATACGCGTCTGTTTATCAAAAAATTAGGACATAATCCAGTTTATGCAAATATACAACATTATTGCTGTCCGGCAAACCAAAGGGACGGTTCTTTTGGTTTACTTTTGGCAAACCAAAGGGACGGTTCTTTTGGTTTACTTTTGGCATATGTATGGTGCGCATACGGTATGCAGACCAAAAGTTACTATGTTTGCAGTGGGAATGTGGTTTGGGGTTGGAGATGGCGTTGAGTGTGGACGCTCGACGGGGCTCTACCCCTTGCCGCTGGGCGTTCCCCGGTGTGTTATTCATAATAAAAAAAATGTTGGAACGAAATTTTTGGTAATTTTGAAAAAAAATAAATATTAACCACCAAAACCATTCCAACAATGCAAAGAAACAAAAAAACTTTCAAATGACAAAACATCTACATCGGGATTTGTCCACAACAAACCAAAAGAACCGTCCCTTTGGTTTGCTTTGGTTTGTGAATCGGCCAAAAACGATAATGCCATAGCGTAGGGACATGCCTTTTGTATGTTTCCAATGTGCTGATACAGTGGTGGTTGATGATTGGGAGGAATATGCCTGATTTTGTGGATTATAGGGTGGCTAATTGGTGGCCGATGTAGAGCAGGATGATGCCGCCCATCACGCTGATGAGGGTGTAGGAGGCGAATACCATCACCTCGCCTGTGCGCATGAGGGTGAGCATTTCGTTGCCAAAGGTGGAAAATGTGGTGAAACCGCCGCACAAGCCCACGGTGAGCAGGAGTGCCCAGCCTGTTTGCAATGCGCCGAGGCGTTCGAGTAAGCCATATATGATACCGAATATAAAGCACCCTGCAAGGTTCACACTGATAGTGCCCATGCCGAACCCTAAAAGCATACGCCCTGCAAGCATTTGTCCAATGAAATAGCGGAGTGCGCCACCCACAAAGCTGCCGCACCCCACTAATAGAAGATTTTGAATCATTTATTTAAATCGCTTATTTTATGAAATGGTCGCGCATGAGTGTGAGTGAACGTTGGAGCACCTTGCGGCTGCCTGAACCGTTGGTAATCACCACGAAACCATACTTTTTCACAGGGTCGAAGAACATGGCGCTGCGCAATCCGTAAGCACCGCCAGTGTGGCCCACCAGTTCGGTGCCAGGGGTAAACTCGTCGGCACGCATCAGTCCAAGTCCTGCGCGCTCCTTCTCGGTGTTGGCGTTGGCATCGTCGGTAATCACCGTCTGCATACGTCGTGCGCTTGCCTCGCTGATGACGCGCGCCTTTGCCAATGGCGATTTGCCGTAGTTCATGTGCATCAGCATGTATTTTGCCAAATCCATAGCCGTGATTTTCACACCGCCAGCAGCCGAAAGGCGTGCGGTGTTTTTGCACATCTGATAGTGGTCGAGCACATCGGGGCGCGCGTAGGCCTGTGGCTGTGACACGAACACGCCATTCTCCATCGCATAGAGTGTGGCAAAGCGAGTGCTGTCGAGGTCGTCAACGCAGTGGCTGCCTTTCAAGCCCAGAGGCTTCATGATGTGCTTCACGATGTAGCGGTCGAAACGCTGTCCGCTCACCTTCTCAATCACTGCCGACATGATATTGAACGCATAGTTGCAGTATTCATAGCCGGTGCCGGGACGGTAGTCGTTGTAGCACTTGGCGTAGTTGGGGTTGGTGTCGGGGTTCACAGCATCGAAACTCTCCCAATAGCCTTGCGAATCGTTGAGGCTTGAAGTGTGGCTCAAGAGCATTTCGAGCGTGATAGGCACATCGGGGTATTTAGGATTGCGCAACTTGAAATCGAGGTATTTGTTCACGTCTGCCTTCAAGTCGAGTTTGCCTTTTTCCACCAGTTGCATGATGGCTGTGGCGGTAAACGACTTCGAGATGCTGGCGATGCGGAAAATGGTGTTGGGCGTCATCTCCTCGCCGAGTTCACGGTTTTTCAAGCCGAAACTGTGGGAGTAGATAATCTTGTTGTCCTTCACCACCACCACATTCGAGCCAACCACCTTCAGCGAGTCCATCATCGCCTCATAATCAGCCACAAAAGCGGCATCGTCGATACGAGCGGCAGCCTTGCCACCCTTCTTGCTTTTTGCGTCGGCAACGCTTGCCGCCAAAAGCAGGCACATTGCCAAAAACATGATTTTCTTCACCATATCTATAATTTTTTATTGTTGTTGCCAAAATTACACTTTTTCCCCCACACCCCCAAGCCCACCATCACATAAAACATGATTTTGCAGTTTTTTTTGGAGGGAGGAAGATGTGTGGTTATGTATTGTTACAGCAATAATTCCTTATAGAAATGCTTCAAGCAACGAAAGCCTGAACTGTGGAAAAGTATAACGATAACCATTATTCTGCCTTTGACATGGTGAATTAACGATGATATTTGCGTTTGGAGTTGCTTTTTATGGTGTATTTTTCCATTTGGGCATCAAAAACTATGCAGAAGTCAACCGCAATACAGAATATTTCAGTAACTTTGTTCTCAGTAATTATAGCGATGATTGTTTGTAAGCTCTTGATTTTCAGTATCAATAATGTTACAACAATTTTTGCTAATCACCAAATTTTTAGGCACTTATATATCGTCAAACTCACGTTAAATTATTTATTGTATATATGATTTTGGATACCTGCTTAGACCTTATTGCTCTTCAATATACTTGCATGATTGTGATGTCCATGCTTGCGTTTTTTTTGTTTGTGTCACGCTACTATGTAACTTGTCGTAACAAGCAGTTTGAGCAGTCGCGTTGGATGGTTTGTGTGGCACTATTATTATTTGTTGCACACTATATGTGCCAGATGCTGTTGGGTTGGCGACAACAGGGGGACGATGTGGGTATTCTGTTTAATCTGCTGTTTTATTCGCCTTCGGTTCTTTTGTTGTCGTGGTCGCAACTTAATATTCTGCGCGCGAGGCAAGAACGTTGGAGTTTTATGCGCTATGGCGTTGTGGGTTATGCTCTTATGGTGTTGTGCATAGTCGCAGGTGTTATCTCAAATGGTAGTATGCATATTGGTGCTATGCTATATGTTGCTGATGCTATTTATTTCTTTACTTTGTTGTATTATATATGGGCACCGCTAAGGGCACTTAGTGATGTTCAACGCCGGCTCGACACAGAACTTGGTAATCCAGTAGATGCTTACCTGCGCACTATGCGCATTGGACTTTTTGTGGTGTGTGCTTTTGCTGTAATTATGCCTCTTTATATATTGTCGCAGCCGTTGCTCTTTGTCTTTGGACCTTTAGCACTGATTTCGCTTTCGCTGTTTATTGTTAGTTTTACGGCACTTGGATTTAGTATGTCCGATGGGGTAACTGAGATTATTACCGAGACTCACGAGGAGATTGCTGCTAAGGTATTTAGGGAGATTGTGCCTGAGCGTAGTGCCGAAATAGATATGACGATAAGCAAATGGCGAAGCGAGGGTGGTTATAAAGATAGCAACTTGACGTTATCCTCGTTTGCTCGTCGCATAAAGGTTAATCGTACCGACGTTGCTTCGTATCTGACTTCCGTATATGGTAAGAGTTTCCGTATCTGGCTTTCAGGTATTCGTTTGGAGGAGGCAAAGGCACTCATGGCTGTACACCCCGAATATAGCAACGAGGTTGTTTCTATGGAGTGTGGTTTCTCGTCGCGTGTGTATTTTCAGCGTCTGTTCAAGGAAAGGACGGGCTTGACTCCCGCCGAGTGGCGTCGTCAACGATAATGTGTTGGTTATGTGTTCGTTTGCTAATGGATGTATGGTGTAACTATTGTATAAAGGTCACATAATAGGGCTAAGTGTAACCATTCTTACAGTGACGTATCTTTTCTACAAGAGTGACACATAAGTGATGTCTTTGGGGTTTTTGACGGTTGATGTTTCTGTATCTTTGCATTAGGAAATTCAAACAAAAAACTCTCAAGAACAATTCACTATGCAGAAAAATTATCTTTATTTAATGGCGTGTGCCATGGGAGCTATGTCTTTGGCTTCGTGTTCCGAAGAATTCACTCCTGATGGTGGCGGCAGCACTACCGAAGTGCCTTTGGCTCAAGTCGCAAAACCCAAACCTAACCCTTGGCTTGCACAGGAAGAGTATAGTATCACGCACTTCAATTCGGCTCAGACCGATGCATTCTCGTTTGCTGTCAAGGATGGTACTTACAATATAGATCTTTCCAAGTGTCCGATGACATGGAGCGGTCCTGTTAATTTGATGACTCTTGCTTCGACTTCACCAAATTATATGTGGGGCATGAGTAGCGACCGCGTGTCGTATCTTGATATAAGCGACGGCAAACTTGAAAGGGTTGCCGAGGCTGGCTTGCCAGGGATTACAATGAAGACCCAGGAGCAACTAACACGTATGATTGCCGATCATGCTTCTTACGACGAACTTTCCAAGACGGTTACCGATATATTGGGCCCGGCGCCACAAATGTCTATGGCTAACGGTAATTATGTCTTGTGCGACAAGGATAACTATGCTTACACCAATGCAGGTCAGGTAATGGCACGCTATCGCCTTGCCAATCCTAATAATCCCAAAGAAGGAATCGTGCTGGATAATCAAATAAGACTCACGGAATTTACCTTCAACTCTTTTACTCTCGTAGGTACCACTATGACCTATGACGGCCATCTTGTTGTGGCTGCTCAGCACGGAATTCTTGTGCTGAATCGTGATCTTACTACAATCGAGGATTCATACGCTCTTCCATCAGACCAGATTCTCACCAACTCTATCTGTGTTGACGAAAATGGCGGTCTTTACGTAGCAAGTAACAGTCGCACACCTGGCGGAAAAGGCCTTATGCAGAAACTTATCTGCAAGGACGGAAAAATCTCTACCTCCCAGGCTGATGGTGCATGGCAAGCCTATTACGATGGTGGTCCGATGGCTCCATGTATCAAACTCGGATATGGCACTGGTGCAACGCCTACACTTATGGGTTTTGGCCAAGACGAGGACAAGTTGGTAGTTATTACCGATGGCTCTAAGCGTATGAAACTATTGGCTTTCTGGCGTGACGAAATCCCCTCAGATGCACAGCAAGTGGCAGGGTGCGACAAGCGTATAGCCGGAGTGCACGAGGTTACATGCGGTCTGCCTGCACCAACAGAGTGGATACAGTCTGAGCAGTCAGTTGTAGTGGGTGGCTATGATGCCTTTGTTGTAAACAACATCAATGTTACTGATCAGGAAATAAACGACAAGATTATTGGTGTGATTGCTATTGGTCCTATTGTCAAAGGCCCTCAAGGTGCCGAGTGTGTACGTTGGAATACAAAGGAGAACAAGTGGGAGAATAAGTGGGCGCGCAGCGATGTGAGTTCTGTAAGTATGATTCCTGCCGTAAGTACCAAGTCAGAAATGGTATTTGTATGTGGCTGGAACGATGCTTCGGGCTGGGAAGTTACAGGACTTGACTGGAAGAGTGGTGCCACACGTCATCGCACCATATTGGGCAAGAGCAATCGAGCCAATGGCGCTTACGCCATCATTCAGTATCTTGCTAATGGCGACCTTTTATTCAACTCTGTTGCCGGACCAATCCGCGTAAAATATTGAGAAAATTGGATTATCATATAACAAGTTGTGTAAATACTTCGCTATAAAATCACCGAAGTATTTACACAACAAAAGCAAAATAAATTACGAAAATGAAACGACTATTTCTTCCTTTGCTGATAACACTAAGTATGTTTACAGCAAGTTGTGACGACGACTCGATTACCAATCCTGTTGATGTTCCCATCACCGTTACCGAGAGTGAACTAAAAGAGGCTTTCTATTATACCTTTCCGCTAATGATAATGGATGCCACAGAATCGGTAGAAACAAATGCCGAAACATTTGTGCCAGGCATACCTCGTGCACCGGTTAATCAGCTTATTCACGCTGTAAAGATGGCCGACGCATCAAACAAGTCTGTGGTGACACCTAATGTGGATACATATTACAGTCGGTTGTGGATGGATATGAATGAGGAACCTGTTGTGTTCGAATTTCCTGATGTTAAAGACAGATTCTGCAATGTCCAGGTACTCGACGCATGGACCAATACAACAAAGCTTATCACCGATGGCGGCACATACGTGTTTGCCAAGAAAGGGCAGAAGGTTTCTGTTCCGTCAGGAGCCACTCTTGTAGAGATGCCTACAACAATGGGGTGGTGTATTGTTCGCATCCTTAATAAGGGAGAGGGCGACTATGAGAATGTCAAGAAGATTCAGGATGCAATGAAGGCTTACCCTCTTTCGGCTTATGGCAATGCAGGATATGTAGCGCCAAAGGGCACTTACGATGCCGCAAAGGATGTGAATCCAGTGGTGAAATGTCTGTCCATGCCGCTTGAGGAGTATTTCGCCAAGGCAAACTCACTCATGGAAAAGAACTCTCCTTTGAGTTTTGATACCGAGATAATAAATCGACTGAAGAAACTTGGTGTTGGTCCGGGGCTTCACCTGAAGCAAATTGAAAATGGAGCAGAGATGTTTGCCAAAATAAAAGCTTCTTTCAAGGCAGACGCCGTAGCAATTGCAGCCACAAACAAGAAGAATATAGGAGGAATATGGTCTTATTTTAAGGAACCTATAGGCGACTTTGGCAACGCCTATGATTACCGTGCTGCTGTGGCGCTGGTGGGACTTGGTGCCAATACCAATGAAATAGCTATTTATCCTCGTGCCGACTATGATTCTAACAATGAGCCCCTTAATGGTGCAAATAGTTACACGTTGCATTTCAGCTCACTTCCTCCGGTTGAGGAAGGCGGTTTCTGGTCGATAACTGCCTATGGAGATGACAACTATCTTATTGATAATCCTATCAATAGATATAATGTTACCGACCGTAGCGAATACAAGCTCAATGCTGATGGATCGCTTGATGTTACATTGTCGGCTAACGCCCCTCAAGATGGCTCTTATTGGTTGCCCACAGGCAATAAGGCTTTCCATCTTTTCATGCGCATGTATCTGCCCGATTTAAAGGCATTGGATAATTGGGCTCCACCGACTATTACAAAGAAATAAGGTATAGGATGAAACCTTGTAAATTCTGGAAAAACGAAATGTGTAAAAATAAACAGCATTAAAACACCTTGTAAACATTCTGGACAAATACGGGGGATTGGTTATTGAACTCAAAAGGAAAGTCAACAAGGATGGATGTTTTTTGCATTTCATGAGAATAAAATAAAAGCATCAAAACCGTCGGCTTTCTTGTGTGCTTTCGCGCAGAATAACTTGGTTTGATGCTTTCCTAATGGATTTTGCAAATTATTGCTGTTCGGTAAAACTTTTTGCAAGCAACATAAATTAGGGCTGACACTTCATCACGAGGCATCAGCCCTAAATTATGTTGATAAAGTTTTACTGGACAGCAATACTACAGGAACATTGCCATATATAGAGGCATGTAAGTTACATCGCCGGATTTCTCCAAATTGCCTTTACACAACACGATTGCGCGACCGATGCTGCCGAAAAAGCTGTCGAGTGCGGCGTCAAGGGAAGCGTGCTTCTTATAGTTGTCGCCCGACTTCACTTCCAAGATTGTGATTTTGTTGTTTTCTTGAATGATGAAATCCAGTTCCTGCTTGCTTTTCTTGTCGTAATAATGCAGTGATTTTCCTTTGGCGGATAAGGCGCACGCCACAAAGTTCTCGGTGAGCGCTCCTTCGTTGATGCCGATATTTCCTTTCAGCACCTCAAATTGCATTTCGTTAATCATTTGCGAGCATAGCAAACCTGTGTCCACCATATACAGTTTATATAGTTTTCTGTTTTCTGTCGATTCAAAAGGCAGTTCAAAAGCCTTTGTGTTGAATGAATAGTAGGCAAGTCCGGCATCGATGAGCCATTGTGTGGGGTCTTCATATTTGCGTAGTGATGCGCCCTTCTCAATCTCGGCAAGAACAAACCGCTTGTCCTGTTTTCCGAGTTGCGATGGCATAGCATCGAATACGCGTTTCACCAGCACCGCCGATTTTTCGGCATAATGCGATATGTCGTCACGATAAGTGGTGATGATTGATTTTTGCGCTCGGAAAGCGTTAGATATATCGGGGTTGTCGATATACTTCTGCACCACTTCGGGCATTCCGCCAATCACCAAAAACTCTTGATATACCTTGCTCATCTGCTTGTGTATGAAATCAGGCACAGCCTTTTCCTGATTGTAGCATTTTCGCAGCACCTCCACCACATTTTCCCCGATGCCCTTTGCCCACAAAAACTCCTCGAAGTCGAGGGGGTAAAGCCTGATTTCTTCCTCAAAGCCCACAGGGTAGGATGTGACATCTTTATAGTTGATGCCAAGCAATGAGCCTGACTCGATGTAGTCGAATCGGTTGTCTTCCACCAAAAACTTTATGGCAGTGCGAGCATTGGGGCACTCTTGAATTTCGTCAAAAAACACAAGTGTTTTCCCCTCAACGAATGGTCCAAAACCCATCGCTGACAAATAAGTGACAATCGTATTGGTGTCGAGGTCGGCATCGAATGCTTGTTTTGCCACAGGATGCTTCACAAAATTCACCTCCACAAAATGCGTATAATTTTCTTTTGCAAACTCCCGAATAGCAGTTGTTTTTCCCACTTGTCGGGCTCCTGTGATGATGAGAGCCTTCTTGTCGCCTCGGTTCTTCCACTCAATGAGGTGATTATGTATCTTTCTTTTGAGCATATTCTTTAGGTTTTGATGCAAAAATACAACTTTTTTCCACTATTTCCAAATAGTTTTTACAACTTTTTTCCACTGTTTATACCGTATTTTTGCAACTTTTTTCCACCTTTTTGGGGTGGTTTTTGCAACTTTTCGCCAGATGCTGGGGGTTGTGGGAATGGGGGAAAAGTGTTAACTTTGCAGCCGATTTTTAAATAAACATATCTTCAGGGCAGGGTGTGATTCCCGACCGGCGGTAAAGTCCGCGAGCCGAAAGGCAGAACCGTTGCAACTACGGTACCGACAGTAAAAGTCTGGATGGAAGAAGAAACAATGAAAAAGAACATCTTTTTGCTGGGCATGATGATGTCCACACCACTCGTGTACGCAGGAGGCGTAGGCGAGAGCGAGCCATCTGGCTCAAATTCACTGAGTGCGAAACACGATTCTACGGTCACTCTCCAGGAAGTGTCGGTCCGTGCCAATTTCGCTAACGAGCAGGTCACTCCGCTCAATCTCACCACTATCACACCACAAAGTATTCGTATTCACACCACCGCCCCCAATTATGTGGAGGTGATGCAGGGTGTGCCGGGCGTGTATGCCACTTCCACTTCGGGCAGTTATGGCGACGCGTCGCTCAATATCCGTGGCTTTAAGCAAGACAATGTGGCAATTATGCTCAACGGTATTCCTATTCAAGGGCTTACCTCTGGCTCGATGTACTGGAGCAACTGGATGGGACTTTCCGATGCCACCTATGCCATTCAAATTCAGAAAGGTATGGGCAATTCGATGCTTGCCGACTGCGCGATGGGCGGACTGGTGAACATTATCACCAAAACGGCTTCGCATAGCCCCGCAGGGGAAGTGTCGGTTTCGACCACGCAACAAGGACTGACCAAGACGGTGCTCAACTACAGCACTGGCCGCTTGGCGAATGGTTGGGCTGCCAACGCCCTTGTGAGCTACACCCGCGGCAATGGCTTCGTGGAGTGCTCGAATGTGAACACGCTGTCGTATCTGCTTTCGGTGAGCAAGAGTTTCGGCACCGACCACACGCTGCTGTTCACCGCCATCGGCTCGCCCGAAACTCACGACCAGCGCAACACCGAACTCTCGTATGAGGAAGTAATGAACTACGGTCGTGGCTATTCCAAGAACTGGGGCTACCTGAATGGCGAAAAATACTCCATCGGGCGCAACCACTATTTCAAGCCTTATTTCACACTTCAGCATTTGAAGAATGGCGACCGCTTTTCGATGAAAAACTCGGTGTATGTGGCGATTGCAAGCGGTGGCGGACGCTCTACGGTGAGCGCCAACAGCGGCAGCAGCATCATTTCGCACCAAGATGCCACGGGGCATATCGATTTCGATGCCATCATGCAAGAAAACACCGCCAATAAAGACACCGAGGGCAACAGCATCGGGCAGTATGCGATGATCGACTACCTGTCGGGGCATTTGCAGGCTGGTGCGATAGCGTCGGGCGAATATAAGTTGACCGAAACCACCACGCTTTTGGGTGGCGTGCAGTATCAGTATTTCGACACTTGGCAGAAGATGAAGATGCTCGACCTCTTGGGAGCCGATTATCTGCTCTATTACGGTGCACCCTACCGCTTGGGCGACTATATCGGATCGCGCTATGGCCGCACCACGCATCACACTTCCGCTTTCGTGCAGGGAAAATATGTGACCGAGCGTTGGAACCTGCATTTGGGCACCACCGTGTTCAACGGCAACTACCGCCGCCACAACGACCAGACTGGTGCCGTGAGCGACTGGGCCACTGGTTGGGGCGTGAGCGTGAAAGGCGGCGCGCTGTACCATATTCTTCGTGCCACGCCCAGCCGTAGCGCTGCGCTGTCGGTGTTTGCCAACGCTGGCTTCAACAGCCGTTTGCCTTACGCTGGCGTGTATTTGGCATCGAGCGACCTGTCGATTACCAACAATGTGACCAACGAGAAAAACACCCTCGGCGAAATGGGCGTGCGCGCGGCGTGGAATGGCGGCGGCTTGGAAGTGTCGGCCTACATCGCCTCGTGGCGCAACAAAACGCTCACCGTCAACATTGCCAAACGCGCGAATGAGGCAGCGGAAAAATTCCAAATCACCGGACTTAACGCGCTCCACAAGGGTGTGGAACTGACGGCGCACCAAAACCTGACTGACTGGCTGCGTGTGAAGGCCTACGCCATGCTTGCTTCGTGGAAATGGAAAAGCGGCGGCAAAGGCATCACCTACGACAGTTACAGCGGTGCCACGCTGAAGGAATATGCGGTGTATTGCAACAACCTGCACGTGGGCGACGCGCCGCAAACCCAATATGGTGCCGAACTCAATGCCACACTCCCCATCAAGGGGCTGCTGAAGCGCGGCATGGGAAAGACCGACAATGTGTATGCGTCGGTGTCGTGGAACGCCAATGCCGATATGTATGCCGATTTCGAGCCATCGTCGCGCACCAAGGAGACAGATGGCGATGCCTACAAACTGCCATCGTACCACCTCTTTGATGCCACTGTGGGGTGGAACACGATGGTGGCGAAAGGCGTGATGATGAACATCTTCGCCACCTGCACCAACCTGTTCGACGCCTTCTACATTCAGCGAGGAATCGACGGCAAATCGCACGACCTCGCCACCTTCCGTGGCTACTGGGGTGCCCCCCGCATGTGGAGTATCGGCCTCCGCCTAAATTTCCAGTAATCAACAAGTCAAGCACACCGAGAAACGGATTGGTGACCAACGACAAAAAAGCCACTCGCCGTTTTATGGCGAGTGGCTTTTATTTCAGATAAATATCTCTCGTTTATGATTTGGAAATCAGGGTGATGAGGATGGTTACATCGCTTGCGTCAACAGAGCCGTCGCCGTTGAGGTCGTACTTCTTTTCATCGTATGTGCCAGTGCTTAGAACGGCGTTGATGAGGGCTGTGACATCACTCACGTCCACCTTGCCGTCGCCATTCACATCACCAAAAACGCTACCATATTGGCTGGTGATGTCGGTCACGGTGTATTTGTTGGTGGTTGACGAAATTTCAAAATAGGTGTCCTTGGTCAGGTTTGTAATATCCACACTTTGGTGCTCGCCATCGCCTTGGTTGAAGATGATGTTGAACACATAATCAGCCGTGGGCTTGGTGAAGGTGCGATAGTAGAACTTCTCGCCTTTCACCATTTTGGTGTCGGTGTCGGTGACTGCTACACCGGGCCATGCGTCGGTGAGGGCTATTCCGCCATCCCATGCGTAGAAGTAGAGATTGCTCCACAAGTTGGGTGCCACCATTGGGTCTTTCAGATAGATGGTGGCGGTGGTGGGTTGCACTTCGTGGAAGATGTATTCACGACTCACCACATTGCGCACCTTGCCTTCGTGCAGAATGCCGGCAAAGAGTGTGGTGTTGTCGGTGAATGTGAGTTGCTTGCTGCCCGTTGCCTGTGGGCTTGAAGTGGTGGGTGCAGTGCCATCGGTGGTATATACAATCACTGCATCGGGCACACTTGCTGTAAGGGTGACGGTGACGCTGCCCTCATATTTGCCACTCTCCTTGTCGATGGTCACGGTTGGAGCACCAGCCACATAGTTGGTGATTTCCTTGCTCCAAGTGCCGTCGATGTAATATCCGTGGTTTTTATACACAAGGTCGTCGGTTTGCTTGCCGTCAACCACAAAGATCACGCTACTTGGCATAGTGGTGAGTGTGCCGTCGTAGGTCCATTTAAAGATTTTGCGAGTGCTGTCGGCATTCACGCCCATCAGTTCCATACTCTTACCTGGCCATTTTTTCCCAGTGAAGTTGTCGGTGGCGTTCCATATCCATGCGGTGATTTTATTCACGTTCAATGGTGCTTCGTAGAACACGCTCTTGTCGTCTTGCTCCACAGCAGGGGTGTAGCGTTGGAGCGGAGTTGATGGGTCGGTAGTTCCACCTGTAGCACCGTGGCCGTTCGATTCGCCATCGTTGGTTGAGAGGTCTTCCTCGTGTCCGTCGTAGTCTTGTGGGAGGTCGGCGGCTGCACTTGTGGTGAAGAGGAATTTACCGTCGTCGCCAATCTTGCCTGGGGCTGGAGTTTTGTCGGTGCTCAACACATATACACGCATATTGCCCTGTCCGGAGCATGCGGTGGTGGTGAGCGTGCCGTCGGTCACGGTTTTCACATCGCCGGTGACGCAGTCGGTGTAGGTGCCGTTGAGCACACCGGTGAAAGTGGCGCCGCTGTTGATGCTCACCAGCACATAACTATCCACATTATCATCGGTGTATCTGCGCTTGAACGCATATCCGCCATTTGCCTTGCAGCCTTCCACACTGTACTGTCCCTTGCGCAATGCAGGCACGGCGGCGCGGATTTTGTTGAGGCGTTGCAGGTGTCGTGAGAGTGGGGCGTTGAGTGTGGCTGCCACATTGCCGCTGGCATTTGCCACATCGGCAAAGTCGTTCACGCTCACATCGCCAGTGATGTAGCCGCCATAGTAGGCGCGGCCAGTTTCCTTCAGTGCCAAAGTCGGCCCCTTGTCGATAACTGCGCCTTTGCGGAATTCGATTTCGCTACCGTAGTAGAGGCAAGGAATGCCACGGAATGTGAACATGAAGTCGAGGTTCTCAGCCCATTGCGCTGTTCCTTCGTTGAAACGCTGACCATCGTTAGGGCCAGGACCGTAGTCGTGAGAATCCACATACACCACATTATAGGTGGCATCGTTGTAGTATTTGTCGCCTTCGATGGCTGTGTTCCACACGCTGGCGATGTCGTGGAAAGCGTAGTGCAAAGGGAAGTCGATTATGCTCAGTCCCGAAGCCATGCTCACATCAGGTGTGTGATAGTCGTTGCCCTTCAGCAAGGCGTTGGCAGAGGTTGGCATTGCTGAAGCAGTCTCGTGACTGTTGTCGGCATACTGCTGTTCGCACGATGCGATATTGTCGAGCGAGGCAAGGCTTGTCTTCTCGTAAATTTCTTTGGTGTTCCAATAGGTGGAATCGTAGTTCCATGCATATTCCTTGTTTTCTTTCCAAGTGTAGAAATATGGTGAAAGGCAAGGCTGGTTGCGATAGGTGACGCTGCCTTGGAAGCGTGCGCACACCTCGGTGTACATAAAGAATGGTGTGCCACCACGCATGTGCTTGTATTGCTCGGCAATGTCGAGGAATCGGGGCACAAACATCTTATTGAAGGTGAGGCGTGGAATGTGACCGCCTGTGTCGATACGGAAGCCGTCAACACCCATTTTGATAAACGAGCCGTAGCAGTTGATTAGATATTCGGCGGTGGCTGGGTTCTCGGTGTTGAGGTCCACGCAGTCGCCGGCTATTTGTGCATACCAGCGGGTGTTGTCGTCCCAGTTAAACTGTCCGAAGTGGTGCCAATAGTTGTGCGAGTCGTGATTCTGTTTGTCGGTATTTTTCATCATTGCCAATCGACTGTCGTATTGCAGTCCTGGAGCAAGGTCGGTGTAGTCGTCGGGGAGTTTTCCACCGTCCTTTTGGGTGAAAGGAGTCATACACGCGTCAATCAGATATTGGTTGGCGCTCCAGTCGCGGGAAAACTGCTTGCAGAGGTTTTCCTCGCCAAAGTTACCGGTGTGGTTGAGCACAATGTCGAGCACGATTTTCACGCCACGCTTGTGCGCCTCGTTGATCAGGGTCTGGAAACTCACGTCCTCGCTCTCGTAGCGATGGTCCACCTTGCTGAAATTGCTGGCGTGATAGCCGTGGTAGTCGAAGCCCGAAGCGTTTTCCACCACAGGTGTCACCCAAATGGCAGTGAACCCCAGTGCCTTGATGTAGTCGAGTTTTTCGATAAGCCCCTTGAAGTCGCCGCGCCAAGCGGGGTCGCCGTGCATCGAGGCTGGTGCGTCCCAACACTGGGCATTGTTGCCAGGGTCGCCATCATAGAATCGGGTAGTGATCACGAAATAGATACTTTCGTCGCGAAAGTCGGTTCTGCCACCCACAAAAGCCGCTTGCATGGCAGCAAAGCCAAAGCAAATCAACGCGAGCAGGGCAAAAGCCTTACGGGAAAATAAGTTGTTCATTGTTTAAAGTTTATTATGAAAAAAAATGAAATACAGTAAATGTAAATGGTGGGTGAAAACTACCTATGCAAAAACGCCTTCTCGCACAGAGAAAATGATAATCACTTTGCAATTTTACGAATAAATATCCCACATGTTCCGCTCTTGCCTTTGAAAAAACTTATTTTCCAAATGCAAACGATTGCATACCCCCCCCACAAAAAAATCCGTGCGGGTGGGGGCTGCACGGATTTTGGTTGTATTTTGGGTGGGGGTTATTCTGTGTGGGATTATTCTTCTTCTTCGTCGGGGGTGGACTGTTGGGCGAGTTCTTGGAGGTCGGCTTTGGTGATGGCGTCGTCGGGGTCGGAAACCACTTGGAATTTCTCGTTCTCGTCGGCGAAGTCCTCTTCCCAGTATTCCTCGTCCCACTGACGGTCGGTTTCTTCCCAAGTCATCTTTCCGCCTGCGTTTTCGTCGAAGTCGTCGTCGCGGCGCACTGGTTTCTCGGCCTCGAAGATGAAGTCGTCTTCCTCTTTCACGCGGTGGCTTGCGCTGAGGTCGCGCTGGGTGAGCGTTTCGGGTATGCGGTTGCGCTCATCGTTGATGGTGCGCCAAAGCAAGTCCTTCAGTTCGGTAAGTCCCTTTTGTGCCACCGATGAAATGAACACCGTGGGCACATCGTCGGGCAGATGCTCGCAAAGCATGTCTTTCAACTCGTCGTCGATCATGTCGCACTTGGTGATGGCAAGCACGCGTGGCTTGTCGGCAAGGTCGGGGTTGAAAGTGCTCACCTCGTTGCAGAGGATGTCGTATTCCTTTTTAATGTCGTCGGTCTCGGCTGGCACCATAAAGAGGAGCACGGCATTGCGCTCGATGTGGCGCAAGAAGCGGAAACCGAGGCCTTTGCCCTCGCTCGCACCCTCGATGATACCGGGAATGTCAGCCATCACAAACGATTGCTGTCCGCGATAACTCACGATGCCCAAGTTTGGCTCAAGGGTGGTGAACGGATAGTTGGCGATTTTTGGCTTGGCGGCAGAAATCACCGAGAGCAGGGTGCTTTTACCAGCGTTGGGGAAGCCCACCAAACCCACATCGGCGAGCACTTTCAACTCCATAATCACCGCCTTTTCCACTCCGTCCTCGCCTCGCTGGGCGTAGCGTGGAGTTTGGTTGGTGGCAGTCTTGAAGTGGGTGTTGCCCAAACCGCCACGGCCGCCGCGGAGCAACTTCACAATCTGGCCGTCTTCGGTCACATCGCAGAGAAACTCGCCCGTCTCGGCATCGTAAACGGCAGTGCCGCAAGGCACTTCTATGGTGCGGTCTTCGCCGTCTTTGCCGTGGCACTGGTTTTCGTAGCCCGGTGCGCCGTCGGTGGCGAAGATGTGGCGCGTGTATTTCAAGTGAATCAGTGTCCACAGGTTGCTGTTGCCCTTCAGGAAGATGTGACCGCCACGACCGCCGTCGCCACCGTCAGGACCACCCTTGGGCATGTATTTTGCACGATGCAAGTGAGCAGAGCCGTGTCCTCCGCGGCCACTGCGACACATGATTTTCACATAGTCGATAAAATTCGATTCTGGCATATATTCTTATTGCAATTTTGATGTTATAATTATGAAATGTGGTGACTGATGCCTCTCGCAAATCTCTCGGCATCGGCGCACTTATAGTGTTATTCGCCACAAAGTTACGAAAAAGATACCATTCGTCCCGAATTTGCTGCACGAATAATCAAAATTTGAACGATGCGGTGTGGTCGTCAACCACCACTTCCTGCGGTGTGCCGCAGTGGTTGCGGTCTTCGAGCATACTGCGGATTTGGGTGTCGAACATAGGCATGGCGTTCTCGGTGATGAAGCCCTCCACCATGTCGCCAAGTGAAGCAGGGAGCGATGAGGCAAGCACTGCCTTTATGCCGGCGTTCATCTGTTCAATCAGCACTTTCGACTGTGGGTTTTGCCCCTCGTTGCCCTCGTAGAGCATGATAAACGCCTTGGTGGCAAGGTCGTCGAGTTCGCGGTGGAATGTGGCGGCTATCTTGTCTTTCTGAGCGGCAAGGTCGAGGCTTTCGCCACCGCCAAACAGTGCCATCACGCCACTCAACTTTTTGTTCAACTTCTCAATCTTGCCCATCAGTCGCGACAGTACGCTGTTCAGCAACCCCGGCACGGCCTGCTCCACTTGGCGTTTGCCGTCGGCAAGCAAGTGTGGGTTTGAGGCAATGCTCTTCAACTGGTGGGTGGTCACGCTCATGCGGTCGGCATCAATGGTGATGGTGCGGTAGTGGAAAGGGTAGGTGATGAGCGATCCGGTTGCCACCTCGGTGATGGAGTCGCCGTTGTTGTAGTCGCGGGCAATGTCGGAGAGGTGCAGGTGCCCAGTGAGAATGGCGTGTACGCCAGCGTCAATCAGTTCGTTGCGCACGTTCTCGTGGTCAGCCACCACGTATTTATCCAGCAGTTGGGCTTCCTTGTCGAAATGTTCAATCAGGTGGTGGTGCATCATCGCCACCACTCGTTTGCCTTGTGCGCGTGCCGAGCGTGCCTGGTCGGTGATCCAGCGCAGCGTGGCATCCTTGATGCGCCCGGCGGTGTGGTAGGTGTTCACCGAGTCGCCACGAGCCTTCAGCAAGTTTTCCTCGTCGCGGTTGCTGTCGATGCCTATCACCACCAGCCCCTTCACAGGTTCAGCCGCATAACTCAGCGAGGCGGTGTCGCACTTCACATCGCCACCGTAGCCGAAGTGAGAGTAGATGTCGCGAAACTCCTTACGAGTAATGGTGGCGGCTGTGCGCCGCTCCTTGCCGTTGAAATATTTGGCGTTGGCGTTGCTGATGTCGTGGTTGCCCGGAATCACCAGCACCTTGATGCCCTTGGCGCGCAGTCGCTCAAGCTGGCTTGCCACAAACTCATGGCTCAATCGCTCACCGTCTTTCGTGAGGTCGCCCGAAATCATCACAATGTCGGGGCGTTGTTCAATTATTTTTCCAATCACCGTGCGCAAAATCTCGGCGCTCTCCTTAATCATACGCATATCGGAAGCGGCATACTTGTCAATAGCCGCGCCGCTTTTCTCCACAAGCATCTCGCTCATGGCGTGAATGTCGCTCATCGCCACAATTTTTATTGCGCCGCTCATCTGCACGGCAGCCATAGCCAGTAGGGCAAGCAATAGTTTTCTCATCATTCGTCGTTCGTATTAATATATGTGTGAGCAAAATTACTCAAATTTCAGTAAAACTCATTCATTTTCGCCTTCAGATAATATTTTTGCCAAGAAAAAGTGTGAACGCTTGTGAAATTCACGCTAAAATAGCAGAATATTGCAAAAATAAGTTAAATCAAAGCAAAAAGTTGCCGAAAAAGTATGTTGTATAACATATTTCTTGTACTTTTGCATCGGTTTTTCATGGTATTAGTTTTTAAGGTTATGAAATTCTTGGCGTCGTGATGACGGTTTTTATTTCATTTTGTTTAAGGTTTATGTTAATGGTATTAGAAGGTTAATTAGTTAAGCAATCCCCGATAGTGATATCAGGGATTTTTTTTGCCCCCAATTCTTGGAGAAGTCAGAGGTTAGAAATTAGATTTTTTAGGTTCAGTGGAAAATTTCTGGGGATAGATTATGCATTGTTGCCGAATCGTGAATGGAATCAAAAAAACAAAAACATAAAAAACAGCCTTGGAGCAAAGTGGAATGCTTCGCATTTGGCGGTGCGACTGTGCGCTTTGCGTCATTGGAAACGAGTTTCCATGCCGCCAACCACACAATCCCTCCGCCACCCTCTTACGAGGGCTATCCACTTTGCCCCAAGGATAAAAACCGCTCGCCGTTTCACGGCGAAAAACCCATGATGATAAAATATTTTCTTGGTAAAAAACCGCATCAAATCTCCCAAAACGATTTTGCATGGTAGGGACGCAATACTTCGCGTCCGCGTCAAATGATTGATATTCAATATTGTAACAATTATTGGCGGACGTGAAGTATCGAAAGCACTGAAAAAGTCGAAAAGCGGGATTTTAGAGCCGTTGGAAACGGTATATTGTGGTTAACTCCATGCAAGCTCGCTTGCGAGCGCAGCTTGGAGACAAGGCCGAATATAGTGGCGAGCGTCGGAGACGGTCGGTCGTGGTAGCATCAATAGTTTTGACCATAACCG
>SAMEA104315420__coassemble_351_pt1 | contig 33226 bp, 29 predicted proteins | sample SAMEA104315420__metabat2_low_PE_049 | metagenome-assembled genome bin SAMEA104315420 (sample SAMEA104315420) | gut metagenome | biome: Monkey gut; feature: monkey-associated habitat; material: faeces | place: China | collected 2013
AAGCATTACCAACGGCTTTCCGACCGTGAGGCGTTCGTTACCGCTGAAATGGTGAGAAACGCCTACCAAGGCTTAGGTACGGAGTACGAGACACTGCTCAGAGCCTTTGACAAGGAGAATGCAGCGTTTGCCAAGCGTGTGGGAAAAGACCGAGCTGCCCGAACCTACCGCAAGTATCTTGTGGTGAGAAATTATGTTGCCGAGTTCATCAAGTTTCAGTACAAGCGTAGCGACATGGCAATGAACGAGCTTACAGAGGAGTTCATCCGTGACTTTTGCCTGTATCTGAAGAATGTTGTCGGGCTTACACAGTCCACCATTTGGATTTACTCCATACCGTTGAAGCATATCGTCACGGCAGCGCACTACAATGGCAAGATACCGAGAAATCCTTTTGCCATGTACCATGTTGACCCAGACCACAAGGAGCGTGAGTTCTTGACCTTGGACGAGCTTACCGCCATGACGGAGATAAAGTTGGAAGACCCCAACATGGCATTTGCGAGAGACCTTTTCGTCTTTGGCTGTTGGACAGGCATCTCTTTCATTGACACGAAGAACCTGACGGAGGACAACATCAGTATGATAAACGGTGCTCCTTGGATAGTTTCCAAGCGTCAGAAGACAGGCGTGCCGTTCCAAATCAAGCTGATGAACATTCCGATGCAGATTATTGAGAGATACAAGCCTTTGAGAAAGGGCAGCCGCTTGTTCAATATCGGCAACCTTGGCAGCATCAACAAGCGCATCAAGAAGATAGCTGTAATGTGTGGCATCAAGAAGCGAATCTCGTATCATGTAAGTCGGCACTCGTTTGCAGTTTTGTCCCTGGAGTACGGCATGCCGATAGAGACCGTGAGCAAGATACTCGGTCACACGAACATCACCACGACACAGCTATATGCCAAGGTGACAAGTACCAAGTTGGAGCATGACATATCAGTCTTTGAAAGTCGCATCAAGGGGCATTTGCCGACAATGGGAGGAATGGCATGAAAAGGGCAGTAATCACCGTGGACGGAAATGGAGAACTTTCCATTCCGTCCAACTTGAAAGACTTATGGATGAGCGAGGGCGAATTGGTGGATATGTTTCATGTCACCGCCCCCAAGCTCCATTCCGTAATAAGGTCGATATACAGGGATTGCTTGTTGCCCATGTCGGATGTACAACAGAGACAGGAAACTTCCAAGGGCATTTGGCAAACGATGTATGGCTTACCTATGATAGTTGCCCTTTGCTTCCGTATAGGCTCTTATGGTGCAGTTCGGCTTCGGGACACCATCATCAAGAGGTTGTACGGTGCAAAAGAGAAAAGTAGCGTCATTGTTCTACAACTCAGTGGAGGAGCAACCGCATTTAGCTGAATGTACTCTTACTTGTTGGTTTGTCGCTGTCGTACAGTCGTGAATAAGCACTGAAGCATATATTTGGATTTGCTTGTGGGGGATTTGTCATATAGCATAAAAAAACGGACAAATCCCCATATTTTTGTTGATTTGTTGAATATACAGAAAGTAGTATTGAATATCAAGTATTTACGTCTATACATACTCTCAACAAATATCTCAACAAAAGAAAGATAATGATGAAAAGAGAAGCCCTCAATGTCCATGCCAATGTTTCTCTTTTGCCCAGTGGTTTGTTGTCTCGAAACTTTTGTTGAGAACTTGTTGATAGGTTAAGTGATTGATTTTCACTGTAATACCACACATTCTCAACTACTCATCTGAAAAACACCCAACACTTGTTCCACTGTAAAATGTACTTGTGGATTATTGGCTACCGCTCTATTCTCCGAAATGATTGCCGCAACGTTCCTTGGAGGCTTTGCGCCTCCAGCCACTTGGGCGAACCTCCGCAGTGTTTTAGCAAGGTATTAGATTTATGCAGACTATACCGAGGACACACAGCGCACATAACACACTCGGCATAGCTTACAAAGCAAAACGACAATATGTAACAACTACACTTGGTAAGTTTGCGCACAGAATATTATTACCTTGTCTTTTGCAAACTTCAAGAACAAAGCAGGTCGTGTCTGTTCCCCTTGTTCTTTCTCAATGCAGCAGCTTTTGATGTTTCATGCAAATTGCGAGAATTAAGGTCGGCAATCTTGGACTTGGAGAACCGAAAAACGAGAGTGTCAGTTATTATGCTTGGAAGAGGGAGCGAGGTTATGTTTTGGGAACCCCAAAACTCCTCGCTCCACCATGAGGGCGGAGAAATTTTGCTCCCGATGGTCGCAGAAACTGAGTATACTAACTGTAATCATTGTAATTACGCATTAAATTTTGTTATTTTATTCTGTATATACGTTAAAATATGTTTCCTCTTTTGGTTGTTAGGCTATAAAAACATATTTTTAGTTCTTAAATGAACCAAAATTAAGACAATATCAAATGATGAAAAAAACATATTATATCATGCAAAAAGAGGCTTCCAGCACATATCCGCAAGTTGATTGTTTGTCAGTTTTCCAAGCGCAACAACTAAGTGCTTGGAAAATGATTTCGCCCGTGAAGCCATCACTAAGATTTCGTATGAAGAATAAAGCGGAACTTACTGATGTGTTAAGTTCCACCGCTGGTCCGTTTACTGATTTCATAATCAGCCCAAAGGTCAAAGGCATTATTGAAAGCTCGCATATTATGCAACATCAATATTTTAATGCCGAGATAGAAATGAACAAACAAAAATATGACTACTATTGGTTGCATCTATCACAACCAGAGCTCATCATGGCTTTAGATTATGAAAAATCAGAATTTTTTCAAACCCAATGGGAGATTTTCGATAAAGGACCAATTCAGATAAAGTCATTTGAACACTATCAGGAATTAAAGGCAAAAGATAAAGAGGGGGCTTTTGGAGTGTCACTAAAGAAAATCGTGATGACAGAAAAGTTTGATAGAACTTTGGATTTGTTTTTCTTGTTACCTTTCGATTTCAATATATTCATATCAGAATCATTAAAGGTAAAATTAGAACAAAACGGCATCAGAGGAATCTTTTTCCCTTACTCAGTTACATTTTAGAAACGCTAAAGCATGAAATTACGTCAACGTCTATTTTTGAGAAGGTTCTTGCCCATTTGGGGGACAATTGGAATATTGTTTTCATTAGTAGTGACCATATCCTTTGGGATTGAAAACATATATCAAATTCTGATGCTGGTCGGGATTAGTGTCTTTTGTGCCCTCTTGTCTGCCACGAATGCCTGGAATTATTGTTTGATGCTTGATTGGATTGCTTTGTCGTTAAATATGGCAGGAACTTTTTTGGGTGAAGCAATGATAATAACTGTTATTATTGACAAAGGTGATTGCTTGTGGAAAATAATATTACCAGTTGTCTTACTAACTTTTGTTGTCAATTATCTGATTTTGAGGAAACGACTTTCTTCGTGAAACCATCAGTTGTTGTGTTTTGCAATATTCCACATAAAAAAGAACTCTGTGTGGTGAAGACTTCCCGAATATTGATACCTTCAATATTCTGAAAACTTTTAGTTGTAATCTCTACACAAAATGCTGAAAATGTCGCTTTTCGCAACAAATTTCATAGCAAAGAAGCTCTTCGGGAACTCTTCACCACACGGAGAAAAAGAATTATAAAAAATTACAATATGAGAACAAACAAATGGATTCCTATAGCTTTGGTGATAAATGTTGGGGCATTATGTTTTGCCCTATATGTCGCCATGACATATCAGCGTCAAAACAACATTGCGCAATCGGAACAGCCAATTACAGATTATTCCATTTTGGAGGTAAATTGCGGAGGACACCGATTGCGTTCAACGGTTAAAATGGCATACGCCGGCAAGGACTATTATGTAGGTGTGAGCAGAGAACTATGCAAAAATATTGAGCAAGCTAAGTTCTTCTATGACAGGAAGCATGACACAGTGTTTGAGAAAGATTATCTATGTATGAGGCATGTTGTTTGTTCTTTTGTGCTGTTTGCTTTCTCTTTGCTGTTATGGAGATACCCAGAGGTTCGAAAATACAAAGCGACAAGAAAAGAAATGCTTAAAGCAAGGAAAGACATTTTCCTCAAAGATGCTATCCCCTTATTAAAGGCAAAAGGATTTGTAGAGGAGCCTTTCAAGACATCAAACTATGGTTGGTGTGGCTTTGGGTATATCTATGGTATGTGCCGCCTTAGAAAAGGCAAGTTCTTGGAATTTGTGTCTGTAAGGATACATCAAGGCGATAAGTATATAAAGGTATTTATAAATGTCTTTGAGGTAACTCCTCTACTTCCATCCCTTGCGTCACTCAAAGAAATAGAGGGTCTGAAATACGTCATACCTCCCAACAGTGAGAATGAAATGAGACTTGACACAGACTTTATCAAGGGAGCACCCATCCTATCCAAGGAATTTTGGTTCGGTGGCTTGAAGTTAGGGCATTATTTTACGAAAATAGGCTATGACAACCAAGTAGAGAATTTAAAGGAGGCTGTGAAAGCAAAAGTTTCGGATATTGATGCTTACTTCGAGAAATGGTATAATTGCCATCACCCTAACCTTGTAAAATGGGATGGGGAATTAGTTGAGAGAAGATGATATTAAACTTTCTGCGGATTGCAAAAACCGCAGAAAGTTAAAGAAACGGAGTTTTGATACAATGGGAATATACAATAAAATATAAAAATTAAATGCCATAATTGCATAATTCAAATATTAGTTGTATTTTTGCATAAAGAGAAGAGTTGTTTGACAAGCAAACCTATGTATATTGTAGAAGTTTGAACCATTGCCAAATCATTACCTCCATTGAGGTGAAACACTCATAAATCGCTCATTTTAAGCTAATCAGCAGATTTTAGCAGAATTTTAGGAAAAAATCAGAACTACTTATTCAATTTTCCCTTCCATCTTTACATTCCCAAAACGACTGAGGACGAACCACATTGCCGAGATGGCGTGCCCCTATTGGGGCGATAGTTTTCCATGGTAAGGTTTTTCACGGTATCGATAGAGGTGTTTTCCACAATATAGCGGTTGAAATTAAGATTGGTGTCGAAGCAGAAGATGCTCACAAACTGTGTAGTGTCCGCATCTTCGGCTGCGGTTTTTCGAATGGTGTTTAATCGTTGCGACCTTCAATGGTTTGAATACTCATAATTGTATTGTCTTTACTGTTTTTGTTATTTGTGTTATTTTTACACAGCAAAATTACACACACTTTTTGAATTGGCAAAATTTTCTTGCGTTATTTTTACACAAATACTAACATTTAACATTCTTTTACAGAAAAACGGGGCAGATAATCGCTAACTTTGTAATGACTACTAACTACACATTATTTATATAATATGAAAAGATTCCTTATGATTGCTTTCGCCCTGATGTGCGTATTTGGCGTGCAGGCTAAAGGGCTGAAAGGGAAAACTATCTACCTCAACCCCGGTCACGGCGGCTACACATCTGGCGACCGTCCAACTGCCACCATCAACCACGAGCAAATGGACACACTCAGTTTCTACGAAACTCGCTCCAACCTATGGAAAGCGCTCGAAACTGCACGACACCTGCGCCGCGACGGTGCACGCGTGATTATGAGCCGCACTCGCTCTGGCTATGTCACACAGTCGCAAATGGACGAAGGCATACTCAACGAAAATCAGGAGAGCCACGCTCTGCCATCGGAAGACAAGGTGGACAAGCACTACAACCAAGTGGAAACCACCGACGATGGCACCGGACAACAGCAAATCGTGGGGCTCGAACGCATCGCATGCCAAGTGGACTCGATCAAGCCCGACTATTTCCTCTCTATGCACAGCAACGCCCACAAAAACGGCTCTACCGTCAACTATCTGCTGATGCTTCACCGTGGCGAAACTGGAAAGCCATATTTTGAAAACAGCGATTCGATGGCACGCGTGATGTGGCCTTACGCTTTCGACAATCCACTATCGGTGTGGAGCCACTACTCCGCCGACAAGCCTGCCGTGGTGGGCGACATCAGTTGGATGGGCGGAACACCTCCAGGCACTCCCAACCGCATTGGCGTGAACGGCTACTATGCCGTGCTGAAATTCCGTGCGCCCGGTTTCCTCGTTGAAGGCTCGTTCCACACCTACGACCCCGAACGCCAACGTCTGCTCAACCGCGACTACTGCCGCCTCGAAGGCTTGCGCTACTACCGTGGCATTCGCGCCTACTTCGGGGGCAAGCCTGAAAAGGTGGGTTACCTCGCCGGCTCAGTGAAATCAGCCACCGAAAAGATGGAACACCCTCTCTACACCTACCGTGAAGGCAGCATCGACCAGTGGAAACCCATCAACTACTGCATGGTTTACCTCTACGACTCACGAGGCGTGAACATCAAAGCATACCACACCGACCAAGAGTGGAACGGCATCTTCGCATTCTTCGACCTCAAGCCCGGCAAATACACCCTCCGCTACCGCGCCTACGGCTACGAAGAACTGACCGAAGAAGTGGAAGTGGTGGCCGACAAAACCACCTACCTCCTCCCCCGCCTCACAAAAAAATAAAAACATCTCCCCATACGCCCAATACCCCCGATTGTTCCCACAGTCGGGGGTATATCACACCCACCCATCACCTTTTTTTACCTTATAATCTGCTGAAAACGCATCACAAACACCACATTTCAGCAACTTATAACCTTATAATCTGCTGAAAACACACTACAAACACCCCATTTCAGCAACTTATATCCCTATAATCTGCTGAAAACGCGATTAAGCGCAGCACTCTCACAGGTAGGGACGTGATAATTCACGTCCGCCGATAATCACACAACACTATGATTACCAACCGTTTATTATATTCCGATTTAATTTGGAAATAATATACATATTGTCCCGAAAAAGATGCGATGAAATTCCGTTAGGAATTTGATGTGTGTAGGCAGGTATGCAGAAAAGATGTAATGGAGCGAAGCGAAATGGAATCTTTTCGAACCTTTAGCTCGCTCGAACTTGTTCGGGCAAATGCCTGCAATAGATATATCAAGATGTTGCATTCCAGCGGAATGCGACAACATCAAATTGCCGTATAATGGCGAAATCGCATCCCGCTGGGATGCATATTTGTTATGCGACATTTGCAGGCATTTCGCTTCGGTTATACTGCATTTCGCTTCGCTCATTTCGCATAACCTTCGCTGCATACCTGCCTACTCACATCAAATCCCTACGGGATTTTTTAAATCATTACTAAATTATCACAGGGACAACATGTATATCATTTCCTTTGATTTTGGTGAGGGCGGTGGGTGGGATTGGGGTGGTGGTATGGAGAGGTTTGGGGGCGGGGATGCTGCCGTGGAATCTGATGGTGCGGTCTATTTTTGAGAGATCGATGGCGAATAGCGTGTATTCGCTTGCGAGGGGCTGGCGGTGCGTGTACTGTGACTGATGGTTTGCAAATTCTTGTATTTCCTCCATTGTGGCATCGCCCCTTATGATGCTGACGGGCGCAGATATTCCGTGCTTCACGACACTCGCCTCAAGTTCCGATGGCACGAGGCAATACACGGTGCTGTATTTGAGTTTCAACTCAAATGTCACATCATCGGGGGCTGCTGTCGCAAAGCGCATTTCCACCCATCGCCGCTGTTGGCTGTCGTCCATGCAAATCATGTCGGTCGGCAATGCGATGCGAAACCCCTGCCCCTCCATTTCGTGCTCAATAATAGCGGCATTGTCGTCGGTCATCGCCACGAGAATTGCGGCGCACAATCCATGTTCGCCCTCCAAGATTGCGAAGTGCTCCTTCGGAATGAGATATGTGCTGGTTATCGCTTGCTTCACTTCCCGAATCTGCTGTGTGCAGTCCGAATTCACGACTTTTCTTATTGTAGAGAGCCTGTTGCGGTGGTTCTTCGTCATTGTGTAAGGGTGATACCTGTGCCACGCCTCATCGAGCAGCGCCATTGGCATTTCGCCAAGGTTGAAAATTCCGCGGCTGTGCACAGTCCCGATTTGTGTTTCTCCTACGGTCATCCCTTTGCCTTTTGTCAAATCCTTATCCATACCTTCGTTGATTGTTTGTTTTCATGTATCCAATTACCGCCAATAAAGTTACAAAATCTTTTCCCAAAACAGAGCAAATAGGCGCAAAAAAAATCCCTCGCAAGGCTGGATGGGGTGAAATGCCTTGCGAGGGAGAGATTTAGGGTGTAAACCCCAATCAGCATCGATTTAGGGTTAGAGAGATGTTAGTTGAAACTCGTATTGTGTGTGTTATGACAAACGTTTTTTGAAATAGATGTAGTAGCCTGTGAGGGGGAGTGTGGCACCAACCACACACACGATGAATGTGAGAATTTTGGTGACTATTCCGCCCCAACTGCCCACATGTATGGCATGGAACAGACGCATCATTTCGCCGCGTGGCAGCAGATGCAGACCGAACGCCACTCCTGTGAGGGCAAGCACCACCAACCACAACACCACCCAATATCCGAGGGAGGTATGCAAGTCGAACCACAACTTGCGCCGCCCTTTGCCGGTGGCGATAGTGAATCGCTGCCGCCATTGCTGTCGGTTTTTGGGCCACACTATCCACACGCCGCTCAGCAGTATGACGATGAAGAATATCGTCACATAGGTCACGATATATTTGCCCACCTTGCCAGCAAACAGCGACTTGTGCAACCGTGCCGTGTAGGTGAAGAAGTCGGGCTTGTCGGTCATTCCCGCCTTTTTCATTTTAGCCACCTTCTTCTGATATGCCGCAATGCTGTCGGCGCTCACATCGGTTGACTGCTTTTGGTGCTGCTGAGCGTGAGGTATCACCTTGGGCATTCCGAGCGCGCTGCGAATCTCGTCTTTAAACACGAGCGTGGCACCCGACAGGCATATCACCGTGATGAGTATGCCCAGCGGTATCGATAGCCACAAATGAATGCGATATATCCATTTTCTGCTCATGCGCCTTAGCCTTTGAAGTTGAGTTTCAGCCCTACGACGAACATTCTGCCAGGAGAATAGAGCGCATGGCGAATGTTATCGTGGTCGATGCGGTCGTCCTTCTTATTGAAGATATTTTCCACACCCACGCTTGGCATCACATTGAGCCACTTCGACACGTTGAAGGTGTGGGTGGTGTTGATGCCCCAAACGCCATATCCTGGAGCGTCCTCATAGTTGGGATAGAGTGTTTTGCTCTGCAAGCGTCCGTTCAAATTCACATTCAAGGTGTAGCGATTCCATGTTTGGTTGTAGTTGAACGCCAAGGTGCCAGTGTGGCGCACTGAGCGTTCGAGGTCTTTCCACTCGTCGCCTGTCTTGGTGCGTGCATAGGTATATACGTAGCTGCCCATCACAGAGAAGCCATCAAACACATTCACGCTGGCGTTTACCTGAAGCCCCTTCACCGAGCCCTTGTCGCTGTTCACATAGAGGCTATACGACTTCAGTTTTGCGGCTTGTGCCTCGGTCATTTCAGGAAATTCCTGACGCAGTTCTGCGCGAGTGGCATCGTCAACAGTGTGCTTTTCCTTGATAATCATATCGTTGATAAAATTCATATATCCCATCACCGAGATAGAGAACACACGGTTGCTGTATTCGGCGTTGAGCGACACATAATTGCTCTTTTCAGCATTCAGATTCTTGTTGCCGAAAGTGATAACCGGTCTGCCAGCCATCAACTTAAAGTAGTGGTAATACAGTTCGTCGAGACCAGGAGCACGGAAGCCCTGTGAATAAGCCGCACGGAAGCGGAAATTGCCTGGCGAATACATCAACGCCACTTTAGGGGTGAAGTTGTTGCCAAATGCCTCGTGGCGTGTGTAGCGCACACCCACGGTGGCGGAGAGGTTTTGGAGCAACTTCATATCGTGCTGCGCATATCCAGCCCAAGTGTAGGCGTTGTTGTCCACGTCGCCAGCGGTAGCCACAAGGTAATCTTTGCGCCAGTCGGCACCAATCATGGTGGTGGCTCCGTCATAGAAGTTAAACACGCCCTTCAGTTCGCCTTCGTAATACTTCTGACCCTTGCTCTTCACATAGTCGCCCAGCTGATAGCTGCCCGATGCCACATCGTAGATGTTGCCATAATCGTAGGAGTCTTTGATGAAGTCAAACTGCAAAGAGTGGCGCGAGAATTTATACTTTGCTCCGGCTTCCCATCGCCAGCCCTCGCTGCGAATGTCGTAAGCCGAGCCGCCCTCCTTGCCCTCCACAGGCTCTGGGCGATTGGTGCGCTTCCACGAGTAAGCCCCACCGGCATAAAGCGATAGCTTGTTGCGGAAATCGTAGGTGAAACGCTGGTTCACCACATTTGAAGTGTAGCCAACGAATAGCGGATCGATGGTTTCGAGCGTTTCGCCCGTTTTTGAGTCGGTGGTCAAGTTGCTATTCTGATAGCTGTCGGCTGCGTCGTGGCTAAACGAGGTGTAGGAGCCAAAGCCCTTGGTGAAAATATCCACATTTGCCGACTGCGACCATTGTCCCTTGCCCGACACGCGCGAATTTGAAGTGACCGAAATCAGCTGGTCGGTGGGCTGGTCGGTGATGATATTGATTACGCCACCAATGGCATCAGAGCCATACAGCGACGAAGCTGCACCGTCAAGCACCTCGATGCGCTTGATTTTGCCCATATTGATGCGGTTCAAATCCACATTGCCCGAAATGTCGCCAATCAGTTTTTTTCCGTTCACAAGTATGAGCACATACTTGTTGCCCAGTCCGTTGAGACGAAGATACGAACCCATGGTGTTGGGAGCAAACGACACCTGCGGCATCAGGCGCGACATAGCGTCCTGAAAGTCGGTCAAGCCAGTCTCTTTGAGCAAATTTTTCGAAATCACGTGTACGGGGGTGGTGGTAGATTTAAGCAACTGACGGTGCCCATTACCAGTAACCACTACGGGGTTAAGCTCAAACACGCGCTTGAGCGTGTCGCTATACTGCGAGCCAGCTGGCTGGACAGGCGCACCACCAGCGGCATAAGCCCCCTGTGCCGACATAAGCACACAGGCCGATGCCATAAAAATCCATTTGTTCTTCATCATTTTGTGCTATTTAGGAGTTGATTTATATTATTCAATATGAGTTGCTGAATCTCTGGCATCTCGCCAAGACCTTCGCTGATATGGCGCACACGATAACCTGCCTTTCTCAAGGCCACGCCCCATACGCCTTTAATATCTTCCTCGTTGTGGTTGCCAGCGATAAACAGCAGCGGCACCACTACCACATTCTTGCGGCTATCCTTCGCCAACTGCGCCATCACATTGTCGAGCGTTGGAAAACTCTCAATAGTGCCAACGTGCCAGTTGGGTCTGCCCTCGAATTTAGCGAGGCAATCGAGTTGCGAATAGATGGCATTCGCTGGGCTGTCGCTGCCATGACCCACAATCACCACCTGCTCATCACTCTTGGCATTGATGTGGGCGGCGATTTGGTCGAGCATATTGCGGCAATCGTCCACCGAGTAGAGCAGCGGACGAGCCACCACTATTTTCTTGAACTTGCTTTTGCGGGCGTTCACTTCGTTTTTCACGATGTCGTTCATCACGCCATCGAGCAGCATGGTGGTCTGCACCACGGCGTTTTGGCAACCATCGGCTATCAACTTGTCAAGACCCTCGCCAATGGTCAGTTTCTTGATTCCTCGTTTTCCCAACGACTTAATGACCGACCCTGCGGCATACGCCTCAACCACCTCGCAATCAGCGAATCGAGCCATCGCCATACTGTCGAGCGCATCAATAGTGGCCTTGCGGCTTGCATCATTTCTGGTGCCGTAATGCACCAGCAACACACCCGTCTTTTCTGAAGGGACGCTCTGTCCCATCGCCACCTCGGCGCACATCAGCACCGACAATAAACACAACGCTATTCTGAACATCATTTCTTATTACCTTAAAATCATTTAACAAAAATTTGGGTTTAAATTTCTCGGTACAAAATTACTCCGAACAGCCACCCATCCGCAATACTTAAAAATAATGAAAATCACCCCATCCATTCCCCCAAAATAATTACCCCACCCACAAAACTACCTTAAACAGGAAATGTGCTAATTTGAACAATTTGTTCAGAAAATTAAGCGGATTTTCTTCTTTCCGCATGAAAAGCATTAACTTTGTGTAGATAAATATAAATACATGTGCCTTTTGGCCAAAGGACCAATCAAAACAAAGTTATCATGTACTCCAAATTAGAAGACATAAGAACCAGCCTCTGGGGTAAATTCAATTTACACTTTAAGGCGAATGATGATGTGAATATCATTGTTGGCATCAATGGTAGCGGAAAAACCACGTTGCTAAATGAAATCCACAAAATCGCTCTTGACAACATTGATGATAAGAACCTTGTGGTTTTTATTCCTTCCATCGACAACATAGCCATGCGCGACAAGCGAAAGGTTACCAATGCGTTGACTCAAGATTTGGAGTTTTACATGTTCGACATGAAGACCGGTCCTTCCATGATGTATCACCGCATGTCGATGATTGACGCCTCTCCTGAAAAGCAAGCAGAGATGAAGGCAAGCATCGGCAATTTCTGCGCCATTGTCAACAAGCTGTTCAGCGACACAGGCAAGCGCATTGAGATCGAAGGCAATAAATTTAATATCGTTGCTGGCAACCAGCTTTTGCCTATCAACGCACTTTCGTCTGGCGAAAAACAGATTCTCCTGATTCTTCTGCGAGTATTCTTATTGGATGGAAAGAGTGGCTATGTGTTGATTGATGAGCCAGAAAACTCCCTCGACATCAGTTGGCAGTTTGAATTAATCAATATCCTTGTAAAACTCAACCCGAATGCACAGTATTTTATCACCACTCATTCTCCAAGCATCTTTGGCAAAGGTTGGGGCGACAAGATTATCTATATGGAGGACATCACAACACCTGTCAACACAAAGTCATGAACAGAATAGAAGAGCAAGCACAATATTTCAAAAATCTTCTTTTGCGTGACAGGAGTATTAAAGCCGTTGTCCATTTGGAAGATGCAGAAGATGAGCGTTTTTGGAATTATCAACTTCAAACCGCCTCTCCAGCTAACTACCTCTTTCTGCCCTACTCAAAAAACAGCAAAGGAGCGGATTCAAGAGGTTGCGAGCAATGCCTGCGCTACAAGCCATACTTGACAAAACAGTTCTTTATCTGCATAGATAGCGACCTGCGTCAGCTCAGAGGCGAGGAAGAACTAAATGCCGACAACTATATAGCTCAAACCTACACATATTCATGGGAAAACCATTTATGTGAAGCGAACCATCTTCAACGTAGATTCTCGGCGTTAGTTCCAAAATGCGCCTTTGACTTCGAGGTGTTTTTGACAAATCTCTCAACTGTAGTGTATAAACCACTATTATACCTTATTCACTACAGCAAAAATTCAATGTTAAACCAGCAATGGAACATCTCAAAATTTAATGCCTGTCTGCCGTTGCAACCCAAACACAAGGATCTCTCTAATAATGCTCAAGGCTACATTGATAAAGTTAAGAAATTATTCGAACAGGCACTACAAGACCTTGAACAACCATATGCGCTGACAAACGAGTTTCTCAATGAATCAAACGCCTATCTCCACATTCAAGGGCACCAACTTTACAAACTCGTTGTTCATATAGGTACCATACTTTGTCGAGGCACAGGAATTGCATTTAAATCCGATATTTTGGATACAGTTCTACATGCAGAAGGATACGAAGAAATCAACCATTTGCAATCCGACCTTGTGCAAATAACAACAGGAGCATAAAATGATACAAAAATAAAAACTCCCACACCATCAGATGGACGGTTCTTCTGATGGTGTGTTTCCAATGTGTCGATACATTGGTGTTTGCATCGAAACATGCCAAAGGCATGTCCCTACGTTATGATGCGATTTTTATTCGCGCTTTCGGGTAATCTGATTCCTTAAGATTGGTTTTTCGCCGAAGGCGAGCGGTTTTTGTCCTTTTGGCGATGCCACCGACCTCGCTGGCAAGGGCGGCGTTGGTGATGTGGTGTGACTGATTCAAGCCTCTGCCTCAAACCACAAACCAAAGGGACGGTTCTTTTGGTTTGTGGTTTATGTGGTTTGCTTGAAATCAGATATGCCACAGCACTAACGACAGGTGCGAAGCACTGGCATCGACAAAAGGCCGTTTTTTATGTTTTTTGTTTCAGTGCCCCCCAGTATTTATCCACTGAGCCGTGGAATATTATTTGGGTTCGAGGTGGAGGTAGTAGAATTCGGGGGTGAAGTCGGTGTCTTCGTTTGCGAGTTGGTGGAGCAGGAGCATTCGGGTGGTTTTGTTTTCCCAATATAGCAGGGCTTCCACTCCTGTTTCGGGCAGGCATTTGAAAAGTTTTTCTTTCCCTTTAGCGTTCTGTCCCACTCCCACGCTGTTTTCCATCAGTGCTTTGATGGATTTTGGCATTATCGCGAGGAATTCCTTGTCGGGCAGCAGTTTGTGATTCACCGGTATGATTCGGGAATAGGGGGCATCGTTCTTTGCCACAATATCACACACCTGATATTCATATTCCCTGTCAAGCAGGCAATAGGTGGTGAGGTTTTGTGGTTTGCTGAGAACAATGTCACCCCATTTAAGCCCCAAGAAGTCGCGGTCATAGAGCGTCAGGTCAAGAGCCGCCTCATATTTCACCTTTCCATCGTGGTAGCCTTTAAGATGGCTTTTCACTGTGCCACTTTTGAAGAAATGCGATGCCCATTGCGTGGTCAGATGCCGTTCAACTCCTCCTTCCGAAACCTTATAATCATATATCTTGTAGGTGTGAGGGTAATTGTCGGCACTCCACACAATAGAGTCGTAATATTCTGTAAACTTCGGGAATCCCAATGCCGTATAGTTTCCGTCGAGGTCTGTAATTCTGAATGTGACGAGGTCGAGGGGCGCGGGCAGCGGACTTTCGATACGCATAAAGGGTGAGTATTTTTCCACTTTCAACTTAAACTTCGCCTCATCTGGCAAAGTTTGCGGCTTGGGGTCGGATTGTCCCTCTTTAAAGGTCCGCGTCAAACAGATAATGGTGCTTGCTTTCCTGCCGCCATCTGTCGCCGAAATCCGAATTTCTTCGTAAGCGTCAGAAGTCTCAGAGGCGATGGGAGGAAAGTGAATTTTCACCCTGTTGCCCTCCACCTTGAGCGTTGCCCACCCACAATCGTAGGTGAAAGACTCGTCTGATACTGGGTCGAGCGCATCGTAGTTGTTACAAGTCATCACAACATCGCCCTCCTTGCTGTTTGCCTTGAAGCAATATCGGGGTGTCGATTCCACACTGCCACCCGTATATTTCACATTATCGGGCGTAAGAATTTCATACGACCACTCCATAGGTTCACCAGGCAAAACATCATCCTTGTCGCAAGCCGCAAAGAGCAAGCAAACCATCACCATCAGGAAAGCACACCGTTTGTTCATATCCACACGATTCTTAATTTGTTTTTTTGATGCTATGAAAAACTGTTTGGGTTAGTGCACCAACTTGCGTGATTGCGAGGTGCCGTCGGTGTATTGAGTGACCTCAATGTTGAAGCCACTGAACGGCTCTGCGCTCTCGTGGCCCTGCAGGTCAAAGTATTTCACGCCCTTCACCACCTTATCGGCAGCCACATCATCAACGCCCGATGCTCCTGGCTGGGTATAAATTGTAACATTAGACACCAATTCCTCATTTTTTCGGAATTTCACATAATAGGCACCTGTCTTATACTGATAGATGATATTCTTTTTGAAGGCACTTCCAGTAGGCATATAGTTGGTCACAAATGAAGGTTGCTGTCCCTGGTCACCATTATAGTATTCATTGTATAGCGTATAGGAGCGTTTTGCTGCATTGTCTACAAAGTCGTAAGAATAAAATCTGCCCATATCCACGCTTTGGGGAAGTAACACCCTCCAATAGGCACCTTGTACTGGAATAGCTGTTATATCAAGGCGCTGGTCAAGTTTGAATTTTTTCTGATCAACAGCTTGCGTTGGAGCAATGTTGATGGCTGCAATGTGGTTGTCAGAGAGGTTAAGCGCAGTCAAATCATGCAGATTGGTAGCATCGAATGTAGTCAAACCGCAATTTGCTGCCGACAGCTCCGTGAGGTTTGGATACATATTGATGTCCACGTTAGCAAAAGATTTGACATTATCGCAAACTATTGTCTTTATACCGATAGGCAAAGAGGGGAATGCCTCTAATTTTACGCAGTTCGATACATCGATGCTGGTAAGCGAGTCGAGTTGACTACAACCCAACAGATAGGGGATGGGGGTGCCACTACAATTCAGCTTTTTAAGCTTTTTGCAGTTAGAGAGGTCAAGTCTGGTGAGGTTGTTGTCTTTGCAAGAGAATTCCTCCAAATTCTTTAAAGAGGTTAAATCCAGGTTCTTCCACTTTGAATGGTCGATGTTGATAATCTTAAGATTGGGCGCAAACGACACATCAAATCCCTTTACTTCTGGAATAGTTGTACAAGTCAGTTCTTCTAAATTGATGCACGTGTCAAGCTTTACAGTAAGTGAATTTTTACCATTCGTAAGTTTAATCACCTTCAAATTCCGACAGCCACGTAAATTTAGCCCCGTGTTAGCCACATTGTCTACATCACTACGTTTCAAATCATCTGTATTCTCCGAACTCTGGTTGCCACGCAAATCCAATTCTGAAAAATAATGGTCATCAATGTCCACAACTTCAAGCTCTGGCAAATTGGACAAATTCACACTCTTGAGATACATATCCTCAGGCTCAGTTTGAAATGTGTTTGCACTAAAATAGAATTCTTTGAGTTTTTTATTTTTCGACAAATCGATTGATTGTATATCGTTGTAATTATCCCAGTCCCCATAGTATTTACTATTCCAAATACTCAAAACTTCGAGCTCGCTAAAAAACTCTACACCTTTCATTGAAGAGACCGAATTAAAATCATCATCAGCAGCAGTTGCTATTCTTTTCACAGAAGCCAGTTCCTCGTCGGTGAGTGTGGCACCATTGGGCTTGTTGAAGTGTTTTTGTATCCAAGTACGGAAACCTGCATCTGGAAAATTCCTTGAATTGATGCTCACATCAGCTTTAGCGAAACCTACACAACCGAGCAAAATGGCAAAAGTTAGTAATAGTTTCTTTTTCATAGTGGTATAAAATTAAAGAATGATTTATATTTTTTGCTAAAATAACAAGAAACAACAACTTAAGCAAAAAATTAGTAAAAAAAAGTGTGTGTGTCATTTTTTTTAATAAAAAAATTTGCTTTTTACAAAAGAGTGTTTTAACTTTGCGGTTGAAGAATTTAAGAAACGGAAAAACACACAGTTGAGATCTCAAAAAACACACATTTCCTTTTTTAAAATTCAAGTGATTATTATTTTATGTTTAATTTTTTAATTTCGTTTTTTCATGAATAAAAACACATTTGACGATTCAGTATTAAATCTGAGTGCCAATGAAAAGTTGACGAATGTGAACAATTTCGTCTTTACAAACAACCAGGAGTTTATCAATTTCCAAATGCGGTTCACGGATATTGTGAGGGCAGATGGTAATTCTTTAGATTTAGGCACAGATTGTGGGTGCGTAGATGAAGTGCCCAAATTTTATCCGAGTAAGGATTGCGAGCAAATCAAGCTCACCTTTATGTATCAAGATACGCCTTACACCATTATCAACAACAAGGCTTTCTTTTGGGAAGGCTATAAAAAAGTGGTGATTCAAGGTGCCCGTTCGAGGCACTGTGCCAGCCAAGATATTCCCACTATTGTGGTGCACAACGAGCGTGAGAAAGACGCAAAGGAATATAAAGACGCCAACGGGAACAAATGCTACTCCTACGCCCACGATGATGCCATTTTCAATATTCAGAATGAGCATAGTAGTCCCACCAACATTGTGGTTTCTGACATCGCTTTCCGTGTGGCTTTCAATTTGACTGATGTTGAGAACGCAAATTTGTACGAGAGATGGTATCACCCCGATATCTGCCCGGTGTTCTTCAAGGTGTACGAGGCGAGCTCGTTCAAGATGTTCAACGTGCGAATGTATTCGCAGTATCTCGACCTCACCCACGTGTTCCTGCACTGGTGCGAGAATGTGGACATCACCAACTGCGAGTTCAAAAACTACAACGCCCGAAAAATTGGTGGCAACATCTGGATATGCCAGCGCGTGAAGAATGTGAACATCGTAAACAACGATTTCTACAAGTACGGCAACGACGAGAACATCGGCATTTGGGGCGACTCCATTATGAGCCGTGACGAGAACGGCTATTACAACTCGAAAGACACGCTTTCGGGACTTGATAGCGATGCTTATGCCAATCGCCAGCTCAAATTTGAGCATATCCACATCAAGAACAATCGATTCTTCTACGGCAAGCCTGAGTATCCTTTCTCTTTGAGTAAGGACAAGACTAATGTTGAGAAATTCCCCGACCATATTTCTTTAAGAAAAATCCATGATTTTCAAAAAGAACACAAAGATTATCAAAGAACTGATTCTGAAAAGGAATGGAATGGTGTGATCGACATCTTCCAAAACCTGTACGTCTCGCAGCACACACCAAAGACCAAAATACTATTCCCTATAAATGAAGGTTCTGCTACCGTTGACGGAGATATGGGATTTGAAACACCACAGAACATTGGCGGAAACGAGGTTGTTGATTCGGTAGTTGAACCCGCCATTGTCCCTTACGTTCACTATGAAGTGTCGGACTATGTGACCAGTGGCAACGAGTTTTACATCGATTCGCCGATGAACGTGCTGATGGGTGTGACTTTCGACAACTATTGCCACACCGAAGGCATCAAAATCACCAACAACCTTATCAAATACGGTCCTTGGGCGCACGGAGAGTGCCAGCTACAAGACTTCAAGGTGGTGTACGACAAAAATCCCGACACAAAGGATGCTGTCTATGATTTGGAGATGACCAACAAAAAGAGTCTAAGCCCTATCCTTATAGAGGACAACACCATTGAGAGCAAAGCATACCCCTACATTGCACACGAAATTAACGAAAAATATATTGCCTGTGAGTATCACATCGTAATGGATGTGGAGAGCGGATGCGTGGAGTTTAACCGCAATACTGTGACCGAGTACACAGAGAATGTGAAAACATTAGCCGAAAATGCGGTTAAAAATTCAACAAACACTACTGCATCTGACGACTATGGCTATATGCTGTTGTACTCCCGTGATAAAGGCGGAAGCATCACGATGCGCGACAATGTGTTCCGTGGAATGTCGGCGATGGGGTCGTTTGATTTCACCGAACCAGCTGAAGCCACAAAAAAGGGTAACAAATCGGCAAAGGAAAACAAGTCGTTCATTCGCCTCAGCGCCAGCGGCAACGTGTTTCAAGGCAAGACGTGGTTCAACTCCAAGAACCTGAAAGAAGGTGTGTTTGACTTCCGATGCAACAAATTCTTCGCCACTTGCGACCAGCTCATCTTGAACGAACTGCCAGAGCGGTCGCAGCTCACGCTCACCAATAATGTGTTTAGAAGATTGGCAAATGCTGGTTCTGGTTCCGGTCTCCTCTATTACCACAATGTGACAAAGCCTATAGGAAATCCAAGCCTCACATTGTTATCTTCCGGCAACAAGTTCCAAAGTGTCTCAGGTCATATTTGCGAGTATTACGATGGTGCAGATATCAACATCTATTCATCAGACGAAGTTTGTCTCGACGACGATTATTATGAAGCAAAAAGCGAATACTTCGAAGACCATTAATAACAAATAACTTTTGGAGAGAGAGAATATGCAAAAATAATGTATATTCTCTCTCGTTTTCTATTTTTATATCACAACTTTTGGAAGTAGAAGTTTTGAGCAGATGATTTATGTGGGATTGATGAGTTCTTGCACGTCGCGGAGCATTTCGGCGTGGTCGAACGCCAATGGGGGGAGTGCGTTGACGGGGAACCAGCGTGCCTCAGCCGCGTCGTCGGCAGCGGTGACGGCTGGTCGCTTATCGAAATACGCCGCAAAGGCGATGGAGATAACGCGCTCGCGTGGGTCGCGGTCGGGGCGAGTGTAGGCGCCGATTTGCATCAGTTGGCCTGCCGCGATGCCAGTCTCCTCTCGGAGTTCACGCCTTGCGGCGGCTGGCGCGTCCTCGTCGATTTTCATAAATCCGCCGGGGAAAGCCCAATGTCCCTTAAACGGCTCATTCTTGCGTTGCACCAGCAGCACGTGCATTTCGCCACCTTCGGGCGAGAGTGCGATGCAGTCGGCAGTGACTGCCGGATGTGGATAGTCGTAAGTGTATTTCTTCATATTTTTTCTATGCGGGGGATTATCGTTCGTTCCAATAGATTTCGTAAGAGGAATTGGTGGCAGGACGATCGAGCACTACAGCCGTAAATGGGCAAATCGAGTACGACATTTTGCTTCCCTTGTCCACTTTGTAGTTGAAAATGATGGCGTTGCCGTTTTGGAGCACACTCAGCGGATACATCTGCGTGTCGGTGTCGGTAACGGGGCTCACCACCGCCAGCACAAACTGTCGCTTGAAATTGATGGGCGTGGGCTGGCCATTGTTGCCCATCACCGCCGCCTCACCGAAAATGGCGCGGAACTCGCTTTCGGTGTTGATCACCTTGCGGAGCAGTTTTTGTGGCACGGAGTTGTTTTTCACAAAATAGTTGTTCACCTCCGTGAATGCGATGGGCGAAGCGTTTTGCTCCAACTCGCGTGTGATGGAGCAACTGCTCACCACACAAGCCACAAGGAGGACCATCATCAGTCTTACGAACCTTTTCATATCATTATTTCTGGGTTAAACCCTAATCGGTCATTAGGGCTTGTGGTATTTCGGAGTTTTAGAAGAATGAATTTTGATTGTCTTTTAATGAGTGATAGCGAGCTATTACGAATTAAAAACAAGCGAAAGGCATCTTATAAAAGCCGAAAGACCGCAAGAAGTTATCTAAAAATCCCCATACGGTCTAATGACCGTTTTGGGTTAAACTATCGAAGTAGAATTTCAGCACATCAGATGCGGCGATAAACGACGATTGCTTGCTGCCGAGCACCATTTCCTGCTTGATTTTAAGCAGACGCTCAATTTCGGGATTGTTGTAGAAATGGCTCTTCAGATGCTCGTTGATGGTTTCGTACATCCAGTATTTTTCCTGCTGACGGCGCTTCTCCTCGAAGTAGCCGCTCTTGCGCACGGTGTCGAAATATGCGTCGATCATTTCCCACACCTTGTCGATGTTGTAGCCATAGTAGCCCGAATAGGTGGTGACTTGTGGTGCCACACCGCTTGGTGGCATGGGGAAGAGGTGGAGCGCGTTGCGGAACTGGTTGGCGGCAAGGTTGGCGCGGTCCACATTGTCGCCGTCGCACTTGTTGATGCAGATGCCATCAGCCATTTCCATAATGCCACGCTTGATGCCTTGCAGTTCATCGCCTGTGCCGGCGAGTTGAATCAGCAAGAAAAAGTCAACCATCGAGTGAACGGCGGTTTCGCTCTGGCCCACACCCACGGTCTCGACAAAGATATTGTTGTAGCCGGCAGCCTCACAGAGCACGATGGTTTCGCGCGTCTTGCGAGCCACACCGCCAAGCGATCCAGCCGAGGGTGAAGGGCGAATGAATGCCTTGGGGTGTACGGAAAGTTTCTCCATACGCGTTTTGTCGCCGAGGATTGAGCCTTTTGAGCGTTCGCTACTTGGGTCAATCGCCAGCACCGCCAACTTGTTGGCTGGGTCTTTTTCAAGCACATGCAAGCCAAACACGTCGATTGATGTACTCTTACCAGCACCAGGCACACCAGTGATGCCGATGCGCTTACTATTGCCGGTGTAAGGCAAACACTTCTCAATCACTTCCTGCGCAATCACTTGATGCTCTGGCACCAGACTCTCCACCAAAGTGACAGCCTGACCCAGCACCGAGAGGTTGCCCTTGCGAATACCTTCCACGTAATCGGATACCGACAGTTGCGGACGCTTTTTGCGACGCTTCATGTAGGGGTTGTTCATTGGTGGCATTTCAATGCCAGCATTCACTTGCAGTCCAGTGTATTGCGCATCGTTTTCGGGATGCTCAATTTGATGGTGGCCATCGTTTTGCTGATTGTTACTCATGTCTTCTTATCTTTTTTTATTGTTTTTTCTTATTTCACAATGCCCACCAGGCGCAGTTGCGTCTGTGGGGTGTAGGGGTCGTTGGCGATGATGGTGAGCAGGGTGTTCACCACGCTATTGGCGCGCGCCGATGTGTCGAGCGTCACGCTCACGGTAGCCGACTGCCCTTTCTTCAACTCGTCGCGGTCGCTGGTGGCGGTGATGCCCTCCCCTTCCGGCACAAACAGCCTGCGCAGGCGGAGCACATCTTTGCCACGGTTGGTGATGGTGAATGTGCGGCTCACGGGCTCGTTGGGGGCGCAAGTCTCGAAGTCCACCTTGTCGGTCGAAACCTCAATCACCGGTGCATTGCGGCGCTGCTTTTCGGTCATGCGTGAGAAGTTCTCCTTCACTTGGAGCATCACGTTGAATTTGCCTTCGTATTGCTCGGTGCCGTGAAGCGAGTGCGCCGTCATCTTCACCGTGTCGGCGTTGAATCCCCATTGTGGCGCGCCAGCCGATGAACAATGCACCGACACGATAAATATGCCGCCCGGCTCAATGGTGTCGGGGAGCACGTGGCAAGAAATGTATTTCGAGTTGATGGCGGCGTGCACGAGCATCGTGTCGCTCGATGTGTTGTAGCCGCTAATGTAGGCGTTGCGTGAATTGCCCCTGAACACCTCGCCCAGTGGCATACTGGCGGAGTTCAGGCGAATGGGACCGAACCCGAACGGATAGCGCTCAGCCACGGTTTCGGCAGAGCCTATCACGCTGCCCTTCACGGTGAGCGTGGATTTGCGAGGCTTGCCGTTGGTATATACATACACCTTTTTCTCAAACGGCCCGGGAATGTCGCGTGTGCTGTAGGCGACTTGCACACTGCCGGTGTCGCCCGGCTCAATGGCTTGGCGGGTGTATTCTGCCACGGTGCAACCGCAATTCGACTGCACACGCGTAATCACCAAAGCCGAATCGCCACGGTTCACCACTCGCATGGTGGTGCTTACTGATTTCAGGCTATCGCGAAACTTGCCGAAATCGTGGGTGGTCTCCAGCCACGACGGCACACTCTGCACCACAGCCGCAAGGCTTACGAGACACAGTGCCCACAGCATCATATTTCGCTTCAGCGTCGTCATTTTCTTGGAATAATCGTGCCACGAATGGTCAGCGTGGTGCGGCCTTCATCGCCACTGGTTTTCACCTTCACGGGCTTCATAAAGGCACCCGAACGCCCTGCAGGATTGAATGTGACCTTGATTTTTGCCGTTTTGCCCGGCTTGATGGGCTTGGTGGGAAATTCGGGACGAGTGCAGCCACACGAAGTCACCACCTGCATAATCACCAAAGGCTTGTCGCCAGTGTTTTTAAGTTCAAACGTATGCGACACCGCCCCTTTAGCCTCCTTAATATAGCCAAAGTCGTGTTCTTTTACCTTATAGGTGGCGTGGCCCTGCGCAAAAGCCGCAAGGCAAACAAAGGCAGCCACCATCACAGTGAAAATCTTCTTCATAGCACAAAAAAAACATTTAGAAGCCCCAGGCAAAATCATTCCCAAATAAATTGAAAAAAACGTAGGGACATGCCTTTGGCATGTTTCAACTGCCACGCCAGCAACAGTTTTCAACTCATTCAAAAACAAAGCCAAAACAGCTTCACATTATCTAAACAACAAAAGTACAAAAATAAATCCTAACAGATATATAACCTTTGTTAATTCTACGTAACCACCCCAAAAACCCCACCATTCAGACCAACAAAAAAAACACTACCAGAAGAACCGTCCCTTTGGTAGTGTTTTTTAGCAGGCGGTTAGCGCCTGATGATGTGTGGGTTATTTTTCGGGGATTTCCACTTGTGGCTCGTCGGCGAGTTTTTGTTCGAAGTAGGCTTTCACCTCGTCCCAGTTGTAGTATGGGCCCGACACTGGCTTCACAGCTTCGGGGAGGGTGGCTTCGTGCTCGTTGAGCAAGAATTTCACAAGGATTGGCGCGCCTGCCTTGCGGAAGAAAATCCATTGCACGTTGGCAGCCATCGGGAACACCTTGTAGCTCTGCCACTTGTCGGTCAGCGACGCGAGGTCGGCAGTGCTGTAGTCCATATTGTTAAGCCCCATCAGGCACACCAGTGGAAGCACCACACTCTCGTGGCCGAAACGGAGGGTAGCGCAGTTTTTGCCATCCAAAATCGCCTTGTCGGCAGTGGTGATGAAGTTACGCAGAAGGTTGGCCTCCATGTAAGGCATACGGTTTTTGGTGAGTGGTGTGGAACCAGCCCAGAAATACCAGCGGATATTGTTATACTCCCAAACTTTCAAACGGTCTTCCTCGCTGAAAAGGTTGTAGAGGTCCACATTCTCAAATTGGTGATGGCTCTGCATGTTGCCCACAACATCAAAGAGGTCGAGCATAAACTTCTGTGGCTTTTTCACATTCGCCATCGCCCACTTGCTATCGGTGAACAGAGTGCGGAACAATCGCTTTGGCTGGAGATATTTATCCTTCAACGCCTTTTCCTGAGCCTTATACGCAGTGCTGCGCAAGCGTTTTGCCACAGGGTCGTCGTAGTTCATAAAGTACATATCGTGCTCCGATGCATCGGTGGTGATGCGGAGTTGTGGATTGAAACCCTTGAGGGTGGTCACGGCGTTTTGCATCGAGAGAATGCAACGAATCACAACTGTGGAACGCGCATCTACGGCAGCATCGCCGGCAAACACTTCGGGATAGTTCTTATACATGCGAGTGGCGATGCGCTGGTGCTGCTCTGCACCGATGTCGCTCAGTTCGCCCAAACGCTTGTACGACGCAGCGTCCACCTCTTTGAGGGTAGCCAAAGCGGCCTTGCCACGAGCCGAGAGTTTGCCCACAGAGTCGGCTTTCGAGAGGATGGCAACGGTAGAACTGTACTGCTTTGGGTCGATGAGCCAACGGCTGCCGTGACGGCCATAATGGTCGATATAGAATGGCGTATATCCCTCTGGCGCAGCGGTAAGCGCTGGCAGATTCTGGTCGGGATAGGCATAATAATTGTTGGCTGCTTGCTTGTAATTAGCCTTAAAGTCTTCACGTGTGCCAGCATTAGCCATCACCGCCAATGCGAGCCCAAGAATTAGGAATAATGATTTTCTCATAATTGCTGATTTAATATTGATTTTTCATCTGCAAATTTACCGAAAGAAAAGCACATAATCAAATATGCCACAAAAATCCGCACCTCCCCACCCCACACATTCTGCACTTTCAAGCAGTGACGGCTTAAAAAACGCACGATTTTGCCAATTCTTAGTTGCTAATTAAAAAAATATTGCTAACTTTGCATTCGCAAAATGCCCAAGTGGCGGAATGGTAGACGCGCACGTTTCAGGTGCGTGTGCCGCAAGGCGTGAAGGTTCGAGTCCTTTCTTGGGCACCCCAAAAGACTGAAAATCATCAGATTTCCAGTCTTTTTTATTTTCACCACCCTTCCAATCATCCACCCCAACCAGTCCGAATCGTCCGACAAGTCAGACAGGTCTGACAAGTCCGACGAGAAGGAGCCGCACAAATCCACAAATTGTATAGTAAAACGCCCTCAAATTGTATAATAGATTTGCCACAAATTGTATAGTGGGTGACGTAGATGGCTGGGGATGTGGTGGTTAGTGGGGATAAAAAAAGCGGTGGGAAATCGTGGAATTTCTGCACCGCTTGTTTTTTTTTAATTGTTGTTTACTGTGCAATTAGTATTCTCGGTCTAAGATGAATCTGTTTACAATCATATATTTCCAAAAAGTGTCACTTGTGACAAATTTCGGAAACAAAGATAGTGCTTTTTATCTGAATATGAGCAATCTATTTTATTTTTTTGTGTTTTAAATGGCAGTTCAAAGATTTGGTGGTTTCATATTCATCCCACCCATCACCAAACAAACCCGACGAGAAGGAACCGCAAAAATCCACAAATTGTACAATAAGATATCCACAAATTGTACAATAAGATATCCACAAATTGTATAGCAAAACGCCCTCAAATTGTATAATGGATTTGCCACAAATTGTATAGTGGGTGGCGTAGATTACTGGGGATGTGGTGGTTAGTGGGTATGGAAAAAGCGGTGTAGAAATCGTGGGATTTCTGCACCGCTTGTATTTTTTTAAATTGTTGTTTACTGTGCGATTAGTATTCTTCTTCGTCGAAGGTTAGACTGCGTATGGTTCAAAGTGTTAATACACAGACACTTATATGCCTCCAAGAGGGTTGTGGGTCGTAAGTGGGTAGCCGAGGTCATAACTGTTTTATATGAATTAAAACATTGTTTCTGAAGTGGATAGCGTAAACATCAATTATGACACAGCCTCAGCCAATATGCTGTGACCAAAGCTATTAATGTGCGGCCTCGAGCTCGAGGCCGTGTGGGGGGCGTGTGGAGCGCCTTGTGGGTCATAAAACGCAAGCAGCGAGAGCTGATTGCCCTCGCTGCCAATTTAATTTTATTAATTTATGCTTTTAATTGTGCATTATGCATTTTGCATTGTGCATTATCGAACGATGATTTTCGAGGCTTTGGCGCCCTGACGGCGGATGTAGAGGCCGGGAACGAGGTTGTCGCTGTTGATGCGCACGCCGTTGAGGTTGTAGAATTCGACGGGAGCATTTTCGTCATCAATGACGATTTCGGCTACGCCCGCGTTGTCGACGGCGACGTTCTCTTTGCAGTAGAAGCGGACGCTCTCGTATTTGAAGAGGTCTTTGGCTGCTGCTTTGTCATGGGCGATGATCGTGCCGAAGTCGAGAACCGAGTTGGGGTTGTCGTCGCGTTTGTCGACATCCCAGCTGACGTCGCGGATGAGTCCTTCGATGGCTGCTTCATGAGTTTCGGTTGTCAGGGCAGCGGCGACACCGCCGATGGTGATGTTTTGGTCTTTAATCGAAGCTTTCTTGGCAGCGTCGTCAATGTCGACAGTGATGGGATTGTCCCAACCGCTGCGGAAAGCGTTGTAGATTGTGACTTTCTTGCCGTCGCTGATTGCGTGGACGATAGTCTGCTCTTTGTCGTCTGCGTTGACTACGCCGTCGCCGTTGACGTCGCCGGGCCAGTATTCCATTTCGCCGTGGCCGAGGTAGAAGCGCGAGTTGACGCCGATTTCCATCCAGCCTACAAATTTGCCATCGACGTCATATGCGATATAGCCCCAGATGTCGTCGGTGACGATTTTGGTGATTTTGCCGTCGTGGAGCTCGAAGGTGCCGGTGAACGGACGGTCGCGGTTGGGCTGATATTTACCGTCAACGTAGTCTACAGCTGTGAAATAGATGTCGAGACCGGGGTCGTTATAGTCGTCTGGATCAACATAATAGACGCAGGCGAAGCGCGAAGGAATCGAAATCGTGCCGGCGTCTTTGTCAACGTGGCCTTTGATGATGGCGTTGAGAAGGAAGAGGTAGCCGATGTTGACGTCGCCCTCTTTTTCGGCGAAGTAGTCTTCGACAATCATAGGCTGCTCATAGCAGTTGCCGAAAGGCTTGTTGCCGTCTTCGGGGTTGGGGATGGGGCTGTAATACTCGAGCGCATAGCGTCCCATGACTTGCTTGTCGAGGTCGGTGATTTGGAATGGATTTTCTGACGCGGCCTTGGCGGGAGCCTTGTGGGTGATAGGCTGGTTGGCCGAAACGATGCTCCGTGCTGTGGGAGCGGCTACCACTGACGCTGCAGCTAAAGTGACTGCGAGAGCTGAAAGGTAGAATTTCTTCATAAGACTAAATGTAGTTATTAGATGAATGAAAAATGTAAGTTATCCGGAAAAACTGTCGCAAAGATATGTGATTTATTGTAAAAAGGAAAATAAAAATGCAGAAAGATATTTCGCAATGGCATAAATTTTGCTAAATCGCTTCTTTTTTGCAAAATAAAAACGGCTGCCGCGCGCAATAAGCGCGGCAGCCGTCGGCTTAACTGTCAAATAACCAGTTTAGTCTTTCTTTGCTTTATTGCGGTCGCATTTGTCGCGATTGCCTTTGTTGCAGTTGCCGTTGTGCATGGCCTTGTGCTTTCTGCCGCGGTTACCGTCCTTATGGATGTCAGCTTTGCGGTCGCCGCGTTTGCAGGCTGCGCTGTCTTTGCCGCAGGGCTGTGAGGCGCGTAGCGCTTCGAGCTGAGTATTCTGCGACTCGGTGAGGTTGAGACCCTCAAAGGGATTGGGGCAGGGGCGAGCCTTGCGGTCGCACTGTTTCTGCTCACATCTTACTTTCTGATTGCACTCGCGGCCTTTGCGGCACTCGGGAGCTTTATCGTTGGCGGCAAACGAGCCGAAAGTCACAGCTGAGAGGGCGAACTGGCAAACCATTTATTACCATTTCCGAACTCTCGGAGATAAAGATGTTTTCAGCAAAATCAAACGAAAACAGCTTGAAATTAAGCGAATTAAGGACAAAAGGAAGAAATCTCCGTCTATTGCGGTCATTGATAGTCAAAGCGTGCGTTCAGGACTGTCAAAATCCGAAAAAGGCATTGATGGAAACAAGAAAATCAAGGGCATAAAGCGGCATGTTATTCTACCCCGAAAGCATACAAAAAGCGATTGACAAGTAATGCAATAGACTCGTCAATCGCTTAATTATCAGGTTGTTTTTATCTTAAAATCGGGCGGATTTTATATCAATACTCGTCCTCGTCGAAAAAGAAATCTTCGTCGTTGGTTGGGTAATCAGGCCAAATATCTTCTATCGATTCGTAGGTTTCACCTTCGTCTTCTATTTCCTGGAGGTTTTCTATCACTTCCAATGGTGCGCCACTACGCATAGCATAGTCGATAAGTTCGTCTTTAGTTGCTGGCCATGGAGCGTCTTCAAGTTTTGTGGCTAATTCTAGTGTCCAATACATAATATGCGAGTTTTAAAGTTCCAAATTGTCTCACTTTTCCCATTACTGGAAGAGCGGAGAATCAACTCATTCTTAAAATTTTCGCAAAAATAATATTATAATTTGATATTAGGCATTTTTATCCCAATAAAATTCGGTGATATTGGCTTTTATATTGTTAAATCTTGCAAAAACGAAGAAGAAGTCGCTCAAACGGTTGAGATATTGCATCACAAGGGGCGAAACAAACGCCTCTTTTGCCAATGTCACCACCCGGCGTTCGGCACGGCGCGCCACGGTGCGGCACACATCGCTCTGCGCGCTCACCAGGCTACCGCCCGGCAGAATGAACCCACGGAATGGAGCCTCCATTTCGTCGATTTTGGTTTCAAGAAGTTTCACATCGGCTTCGGTAAGACCGTAAACGGGCGACTCGGCGGTGCCGTCGGTTGCCAGATACGCCCCGATGTTGAACAACTTGTTTTGAATCGCGAAAATCACCTGTTGCACATCTTCGCTGCAATGGGCATCTTGCTTGATGTGGTGAGCCAAAAGTCCGATTTGCGCGTTGAGTTCGTCAACGGTGCCGTATGCCTCCACTCGCGTGCAGTCTTTATCCACACGCTGTCCGCCCACCAGTGCGGTGGTGCCTTTATCGCCTGTAAGGGTATATACTTTCATAATATTCTGAATGTAAGACAAATGTAAGAAATCAAATAGCAGAAGCCGTCGGTATCGTCTTAACTTCTTTAACTTCTTAACTCCTTAACTTCTAAAAATTTAATTTCTATTCTCCGCTTCGAGAGCCGCAATGAGGGCGGTGCCATCTGCCACTTCGATAGAGCAGTCGATGTGCTTGCCACGAGCAAATGGTGAGTTTGCCGTGCCGCGCAGTTGTTCCAACTGGTGGGTGTACATACCGTCAACGTTCACCACGAAAATGGGGCGATGGTCGTCGGTGTTGACAATGATTTGCGAGAGTGTGCTGAGCCACTCATCGAGGGTGCCCAGTCCTCCAGGCAGCACCACGAAAGCATCGGCACGGTCCATCATTATCACCTTGCGGTCGCCCAGATCATGGCATTTCACCACCTCATCGACCACGGCATCGGTGCGCTCCACAAATCGCTCCGGCACCACGCCCACAATGTGTGCGCCAGCATCGTGAGCGGCTTGCGCAACGGTGTGCATCAAGCCTGATTTCACGCCACCATACACCAAAGTGTGTCCGTTTTCACCCAGCCATTTGCCCAATGCCATGGCTGGAGCCTCATATTTTTCGCCCAAATTTTCGCGAGAGGCGCAATAAACTGCTACGTTCATAATACATGCTTATTGATTACGTGTTTCACTTCTTTGAAATAATACTTGCCGATTTCGCCTGTGGCTGTGTGGCGAATGCTGAGCAAGCCGTCGGGGTGCACGTCCACAATCACGCCCTCGAAGCACTCACCTGTGGGCAACTGCCACTGGTGCGCCTTGCCGTCGGCACGGTAGAGGCGTGAGATGTAGCGCGCGTGGAGCTGGCGCAGCGCTTCCTCGTCGGCTTGCGAGAAGTCGGTCAAGCGTTCGATGCGCTCGTTCACCTCACGGAGCAACTGTTCCAAATCGTAGTCATCGCCTGTGATGTTTTTCAGCGACACCGGATTGGGCGCGTCGCTCACGAATCGCTCCTGATTGATGTTGATGCCCACCCCAATAATGGAGTGTCCGATATGACTGCCTGACAGGGTGTTCTCTATCAGAATGCCACAAATTTTCTGGTCGCGGTAGTAGATGTCGTTGGGCCACTTGATGGAAATGCCCTCTGGCACATACTGGCTGAGCATATCAGCCACCGCCAACGACACCGCCTCGCTGATAAAGAACTGGCGGCTTGGCTCGATGCGTGGCGACTTCAGCAGGTAGGAAAACGCCAAGTTTTTATTGTCCTCGCTTTCCCAGCTGTTGCCCTTCTGCCCACGACCCGCCGTTTGGCGATAGGTGTAGATCACCGTGCCGCTGGGCAAAGCCGAAGCCGTGCCAGCCAGATAACTGTTGGTTGATTTCGTTTCGCTTAACTTAATGTAACGTGGCATATCAATCTTCGGGGAAAGTGATTTTCAACATGCGCGAATCGTCATCGTTCACGGTGATTTCCACTTCCACGGTGTCGTCGGGGAGCAGTCCGTCGATACGCTCTGGCCACTCGATAAAGCAAAGCGCGCCACAGTCGAAATAGTCTTCCACGCCAATATCTTGCGCCTCAGCCTCGTTTTCAAGGCGATAGCAGTCGAAGTGGTAGATGAGTTCGGCAGTGCTGTCGCTACGATATTCGTTGATAATGGCAAACGATGGCGAGTTGGTGCTGTCGGTTTCCACGCCGAGTTCACGGCAAAGCGCATTGATGAAAGTGGTCTTTCCTGCGCCCATCTGACCATAGAATGCAAACACGGTGTAGTCGCCCATTTCAGCCATAAACTGACGCGCCGCCTCAGCAAGAGCGTCAACATTATTGATAGGGATTTGTACTGTTCTCATAATTTTCAAGATTTATTTCTCCACAAATTTACACTATTTTTTGGAAAGAATCCCAATATCCACCCCCATTTTCCCATTTATAACGTGTACCCGATTTGCCGTTTTCGGGTACATATCACCCACAACGTGTACCCGATTTGCCGTTTTCGGGTACATATCAACCCCAACGTGTACCCGATTTGCCGTTTTTGGGTACATATCAACCCCAACGTGTACCCGATTTCCTATTTTCGGGTACATATCCCAATTATGCGTTGACCGATTCTATCACATTTTTAACATCGTTGTCGTTACCACCTCTCAACATGAACAACTCTATCAGTTCTGTATTGATATAATAGTTACTTCTTCCCAACTTTTGTTTTTGAAGCAAACCTGTTTCCTGCACTATTGTATCAAGATATTTGGCCGCAGTCTTTCTTTGAACCGCCATATCTCTTTCCATAAATTCAATTTTTGTGTATGGGTGGAAAAAGAGGTTGTTTATCAACTCATGTTTATATTGTTTTCCAAACAACGGTTTAAGAATAGATTTGTATTTCGCCATCAATGCAGATATACTTTTAACGAGCCTAATTGTCTCTATGGCAGTTTCCTCCACACCCTTAAGCATAAACACAATCCATTCCTCCCACACATTAAAATTATCAGGAGCGGTATCTCTGATTTCTTGTATCAGTCGATAGTATTCAGATTTATTGTGAGTAATATAGCGACTAAGATACAGAATTGGCAAATCCAGCAAGTCGTTCATCACCAAATACAAAATAGAGATAATTCGCCCAGTACGACCATTACCATCATAAAATGGGTGTATGCTTTCAAATTGATGGTGAATAATCGCCATTTTAATGAGGGGATCGATGTCTTGAAGTTCTTGGGTATTGATATACTTCTCAAGATTAAACATATATTTGGCTACTTCTTCGTCTGTTTGGGGCGGAGTATAAACCACATCTCCTTTCGACGTCTTCAACTTTGTGCCAGAAACTGTTCTAAAGCCAGCATTATTATGCTCCAATTCTTTTTGAATTTGCTTAACAACATTCAACGTCAGCAATTTCTTTTTCCTCACCATTTCAAACCCCACCTGCATTGCTTGACGATAATTCAACACCTCTTTTGCTGCGGCATTGCTTATTTCGCCTTTTATATCAAGTTCAGCCCTATACAACTCATCTGAAGTGGTCACGATATTCTCCACAGCAGAGCTATCCAAAGCCTCTTGAAGCACAAGAGAACTAAGCAAAATGTTCTCGTTAGGTATAGTAAGTGCCACACCTTTAAGTTCTGCCAATCGGCGATTCGACTTTGATAATTGACGCAGTATATTTTTCGTCTCAAAATCAAAATCCAAAGGCAACGCAGGAATTTGATAATCTTTGTTCATATCACTTGCAGATTTTTGAAATTAGTGTCCGGTAAACACACCTCTAAAAGTCATATTTTTCTTTAGCTCCACATTTTATATAGCAACCAAATGACTTTTCTCCACAAATTTACACTATTTTTTGGAAAGAAATCCAAAAACCACCCCCAATTAACAACCACTCAGAGGATAATTACCAGGGGCATAGATTCCACATGTGGTTGAATCGTGAATGGAATTAAAAACAAAAACAGAAAAAATGATTTCTTGGTAGGGGGTTATGTCAAATCTCTCAAAACGATTTTGCATGGTAGGGGCGCGACACTTCGCGTCCGCATCAAACAACTGATATTCAGCGCTGTATCACCATTATGGGCGGACGTGAAATATCACGTCCCTACCGGGTTTGGTTTTTCGCCGAAGGCGAGCGGTTTTTATCCTT
>SAMEA104315420__coassemble_378_pt1 | contig 31141 bp, 18 predicted proteins | sample SAMEA104315420__metabat2_low_PE_049 | metagenome-assembled genome bin SAMEA104315420 (sample SAMEA104315420) | gut metagenome | biome: Monkey gut; feature: monkey-associated habitat; material: faeces | place: China | collected 2013
AGGGCTTCGGACAGGGTTATTATGCTCGGTTAAGTTTTACCGGACAGCAATAATTGAATATCAATCATTTTATCATCAGGTTTTTCGCCGTGAAACGGCGAGCGGTTTTTATCCACCGACTCCTTCTCCATTGGTAGACCGAAAGAACCGTCCCTTTGGTGTGCCTTTGGTGTGCATAATCTATCCCCAAGACTTTTCCACAGATAACTACAAAGGGAAGCCGGATTGGGGCTTCCCTTTGTAGGATAATCTTATGTGTGGTGATTATTGGAGAATCTGGTTGATGAGTTGAGTTACGTCGCTCACGTTAATCACGCCGTCGCCATTGATGTCGCACACTTCGTCGGTGTAGTCGCTTGTGCCGAGAATCTTGTTGATAAGGGCGGTAACGTCGCTCACATCCACTGTGCCATCGCCGTTGATGTCGCCTTCCACACCACCTTCTTCCTTATAATAGGTGAACACGATGTTATCAACATACACCTTAGCGGTGGTGCTGCCTCCCACTTGATACACGCGATAGTAGGCTGGACCTGAAAGCGATTTAATCTTAAACGATTCGTTCACATCTTCCTTTGCTGCAACTGAAGCTTCGCCAAGGTCTTCCCAAGTGGTGCCGTCGAGGCTGTATTGCACCTTAAACTTCGCAGCCGTTGTGGAAGGGTTGAAGAAGTGAACCGCCACCATAAATGGAACCACCGAGAGAGGCTCGGCTGTGGCTATCACACTTGGTTTCTTCATCGCCACAGAATAGGTGTCGTCGCAAGCCGACGCGCTGCCTGGAGCCGTAACGCCACACTTGGTGAAATTCCAAGAGCAGAAGCGTCCACGCACACCTTTCGCGCCACTGGCACTGGTGGTGCCCATGGTTTCAAAATCTTCCTTCATTTGAGCAATATCGCCTTCCTTGTTCACCTTGAAATTGATCACACCATTGGTTTCTGTGATTTCCGACAAGCCGAAAGTGTTGTAAGTGCCATTCCAAGTGCAAAGGCTTGGAGTGGTGGAGTTGTTGAGCGTCATTATATTTGATGTGCCGGGGAATGGGTCGGAGGTTTGTGCGCCCGATGTGCTACTGCCTGCACGGAGCAACTCGTAGTAGTTGTGCGTTGGGCTGGCATTCACCCTATTGGTTTGCCATACGCTCACATCAGTGGAATCGACACGGAACACCAGCATACCATGACCGGGTAACTTAACGTCCCAACCAGTCTTCTGACGGTTTTCGAGCAAGAAGAACTCATTATCCACCGGAGTTTTCAGCATATAAGCCTCGTTATTCTCCTGCATCGGCTTCAACTCTAATTTGCCTGTTTGAGTAATCACTTTTGGAGTGAGGAAGCCAGAGGCATAACGCTGGAAAGCTGAATAGCCCACAGGCAAGCGACCAAGTTGAGAATAACTGCCGCCAGCCATCACGCTCCATTCGCCAGGGTCGTGGCTTTGACCGCCAGCATCATAGTCGGTGTCGTATTCGTCAGGCAAGCCGAGCACATGCGAAAATTCGTGGCATACGGTGCCGATGCCATCAAGAATTGTTTGCTGGTTCGACTCCCAACCGTAAAGTTCAACAGAGCAGGCATACTTGCCCATTCGCTTTCCATTGTATCTTGGAATATCCACATATTCAAGCGACCATTTGTGTGGCCACAAATATGCGCCGCTGTTGCCGCTATAATTTGCACCATAACCAGCCACAATGAAGTACATCATGTCCACAACTCCATCACCGTCGGCATCATACTTGCTGAAATCAACGGTGGAGCTGAGGTTGGCGATAGCCTCCGCAAACACAACCCATGCTCTGTCAGAGCCATTCACTTCGGTGCTCTTCATATCCACTTCCACAGGACCTACCACATCGAACTGTGGGGCGAACTTGCCCATACTGTTTTGGCTGAAATAGTCGCGCACGCCGCCGATAAACATTGAACCGTAGCGATTACTTGTGCCGTTTTCGTTGGTGTAGCCTTTATAGTTCTCGTCGTTGAACATGTGGTCGTACACCGAGTGGGCATCGGAGCGTGAAAATTTCCTGTCTGAGAAGTTGATAAGAATCACCAGTCCACGGAAGTTCTTGTAGTAGCTGTCGCTTTCCTTGGTTGCCACTTTGCGGCGTGCCTTGCGCGCGCCTTCGTTGTTAGCCTTTTCAATCAGCATTTTTCCTGTGGCTTCGAGGAACGAGACATCATTGGCAGTACGCTCCGCCTGGTTGCGGGCGATGCGGTCGGTGGGGGTCAAACGATTGTTCTGCAACTGCGCATACACATAGTAGCCGGCATCGTTTTTCACAATGGTGTAGCCATCCGCTGTGGTGGTAAAGTGATAAAACTCATCACCGTGGCCTTGAATCACGAGCGTGGAGCCATCGGGCTGTGTAACAGTCACTGGATAGGGGTATGCTGGCACTGCCGATGCGCGAAACATCGCCATCAGGCAGATAAGCAGCAGAGCAAATTTCTTCATTGTTGGTGGGTCAAATTTTTTGGTTATTATATATTTAAACCCAAGCCCGTCAGCATGACGGGCTTGGGTTTAAGATTGTCTCAATTATTTCAAAATTTGGTTGATAAGAGCAGTGACATCGCTCACGTTGATTTCGCCGTCGCCATTGATGTCGCACACTTCGTCGGTGTAGTCGCTTGCGCCGAGAATCTTGTTGATAAGAGCGGTAACGTCGCTCACGTTCACCTCACCATCGCCATTGATGTCGCCTGGGAGAGCGGTTTGCTGTCCCTTTTCGGTGTAGTAGATCGACACATTGTCGATGTATGAGGCAACTGTCTTACTACCCGACACCATGCCGATGCGATACATCACTGCGTCGTTGCGTGATATGCTCACAGGCCAGTAGAGGGTGATAGTGGTTTTGCCCGCCACAGTTTGTGAAGTTTCGTTCATGAATTTCACTGGGGTCCAAGTTGTGCCATTGTCCTTTGAAATGCTCAACGCAAACTTTGCTGCGGTTGAGCCTGGGTTAAACACCTTCGCGCTCACTTGATAAGCATCGTAATAAGTGGCTCCACTGGTCATTTGGCTTGGGAGTTTCATCTGCACAGAGTGTGTGCCGTCGGCCTTAGTGGCTGAGCCTGGGGCTGCCACGTTACACTTGGTGAATGTCCAACTTGTGAATTTTCCTTCATTGTCCTTTGAACCGCTTGTTGCAGTCACAGGCATAGCCTCGAAGTCTTCCACATCTGCCACGATGCTGCCGTCAGAGACCACACGGAATGAAATCACGCCATTTTCCTCTTGAATACCGGTAAGGTTCCATGGGTTGCGAGTGCCGTTGAAAGTCTTGAGGTGAGCCTCGGTGTCGTTGGTAATCATAGGAATACCACGAGTGCCAGGGAACGCGTCGCTTGCATCACCTTCGCCACTCATCACACGGCCAGCGCGAAGCAGTTCGTAGTAGAGGCGAGCAGGGTTGTTGTTCACGGAGTTGCCTGTCCACACGCTCACATTAGAAGAGTCGACGCGTGCCACCAGCAAACCATGACCTGGGATGTGAGCGTCCCAACGCGTCTGCTGACGGTTTTCAAGCAAGAAGAATTCTTTGCTCAAAGGCGACTTTATCATCATGATTTGATTGCTTTCGCCCAATGCTGGAAGTTGGTATTCGCCAGGTGCATTGATTACAGTTGGCGTAGCGAAGCCCGAAGCGTAGCGGTCGTAAGCAGAGTAGGCTGCTGGCGTGCGGCCGTAGTTGTTGTAACTGCCGCCCGACATGATTTCCCAGTCACCAGGATGTTGCGCCTGACCCCCCGAGCCTTCATAGTCGGTGTCGTAAAGGTCGGGCAAACCAAGCACGTGAGAGAACTCGTGGCAAATAGTGCCAATGCCATCGAGAATACCGCTACTTTCAGAGTAGTATTCGCAAGAGCAAGCATAGGTGCGCCAGCGCTTGTAGTACATAGTCGATTTATGAGGCCAAATATGGTCATCAGCCTCACCAGTGTTAGCACCCACACCTGCAAAAATCATATAGAACATATCCACATAACCATCGCCATCGTTGTCGTAATCCTTGTAGTCCACACCATAAGTGGAAACAGCCTGCTCGAGGGCGTTACGCATCAGCGCAGTTTGTGCGTTTTTTGAGTTTTTGATTGAGTAAGGCACGGTGATAGGGCCAATCACGTCGAAAGTGGGAGCAAACTGCCCCTTACTGTTGTCTTCGTAGTAGTCGCGTACGCTACCAGTGAACTCGCCCCAGCGGGTAGCAGAGCCGTCGGGGTTGGTGAAACCGGTATAACCTTTCTTGTTGATCATTTCGGTGTAGAACTGGTTAGCATCGGAGCGAGAGAAAGAATAGTCGTTGAATTGCACCAAAAGAATCAAACCACGGAACTTGCTGTAGTCGATGCGTGCCTTTGGAGCAGCGTCACGTTTCGCTTTAGCCGACTTGGCAACAGCCACTTCAGTCTTGTCGATCATACCCTTTGCCACGGTGCTGAGATACAGATTGTCGGCTTCTGAACGCTCGCTAATGTTGCGGGCCACCATAGCGGTAGGCTCCAGTTTGCCTTCGGCACGCTGAGCGTAGGTGAAGAAGCCCATCTCGTTCTTCACAATGGTGTAGCCATCTTCTGTGGTGTAGAAGTGGTAAAATTCATCACCATTCAAACGCACGGTGAGTTCACGACCGTCGGGTTGAGTAACTTTCACAGGATAAGGTGTTGCAGGAACAGCCAGCAACTGAGTGGCTGTCAACAATGTTGCAACTAAAGCAAAAAAGAACTTTCTCATATTTTATATTAAAAACATTATATTTTTTTGGTTAAAACACGGTTTGCAGTTAAGCCAGCAAACCAAAGTGTGCAAATATCGCCATTTTTCCTCATCAAAACAAGAAAATCCGAATTTTTTCTCACACTTTCACAAATAACCACAATTCTTCACCAACAACGGCGGTAAATTCACTCCGCATTCTCTAAGTACAAACCATTAATACCCAACATTGTGCACATGTCGTTGGGTTACATCCATGGCGCCATATAGATCGGTAGATAGGTGATGCCTTCCTTCACTTTAAGGTCGGCGGTATGAAGCACGGTGGGCGTGGTGATATACTCACCAAATTTTGCCACGCATTTATTAAGCGAGGTGAGGGTGTATTTTTTAGTTGACTTCACCTCTATTGGAATGATGTTGTGCCTTGATGTAATCGACGACTTCGTGATCAGAAAATCTATCTCCATTCGCTCTGAGGGGTCTTCACGACTCGACTTGCTGTAGAAGTAGAGTTTATTTCCTCTCGCCTTGAGCATCTGTGCCACAATATTTTCCATCAGCATTCCCTCATTCACTTCAAGCGAGCCTCGCAAAAGCGCTTTATAGAGTTCGACTGGAGTTTTCCCATTTTCATCAAAAGCATGACTGATGAGCAGACCGGTATCAGCCATATAGCACTTCAGAGTGGATCGCTCCATGTTTAAGCGAAGCCCGATATTTGGTGCCGTACAACCGTAGCAAATGTTCACAATGCGAGAATCAGAGAGCCAGAAAAAGGCATTGTCGTAGTCGCGGTACGATGTGCCAGGCTTGATAGCCGAAGGACTGAATTTCTTCTCTCCCCTTTGGAGCATGGCAGGAATTTCGTCGAATATGCTCTGAGCCTTAAGTTCGCTTCCTGTGGCGTATTTGGCAATATCATTACGATAAACACTTAAAATGGCACGTTTTGCGGCATCGGCCTTGTCGTAATCTTTCGTTTCCACATATTTAAGTAGGGCTTGCGGCATACCTCCCACTATCATATAGTCGCGAAACAGATTCATGGCTTTGCGATGCAGACCTTCCATCGGCTTTTTCTTTTCACAGCACTCTTTAATGCGCTCTACCAACAAATCCTCACCCATCGCCCAAAGAAACTCTTCAAAGTCCATCGGATTCATCTCAATAGCCATTTCTTCGGAAGGGATAGTGATGTCTTTCACATTCTTCTTAATGCTCACCAAAGAACCGGTTTCGATATAGTGGAAGCGTCCATCTGCCACCAAATATTTAATGGCGGCACGAGCGCGAGGGCACATTTGCACTTCATCGAAAACAATGCACGACTCGTGCGGTGTGAGTTTCACTCCGTATTCAATCTGCAAATTCAGCAAAAGGGTGTCGATGTCGCCGAGATACTCGTCGAACCACCCTTTTACTACCGATGAAGCATTATTAAAATCAATTAAAAGGTGTGATTTGTACTCGTTTTTTGCAAAGGTTTCAACTATAAAACTTTTACCAATTCTTCTCGCACCTTCTACGAGTAAAGCACTATCACTCCTATTTTGCTTCCAATCAAGTAGTTGATTGTATATTTTACGCCTAAATATTTGCATTTTTACAGCTTTTCAAGAGATTTTACACCACAAATTTACAACTTTTCAAGAGATTTTCAAAGCGGTTTTTACAGCTTTTCAAGAGATTTTTGTGGTGAATTTCACAACTTTTCAAGGGATTTTTGGTGAAAAGCGGTGGTTTTTATTGTGGGTGGTGGGGCTTAGCAGTTGTGGGGTGGTTTGTGGAATTTTTGGTGGCGGAGTTGGCAGGTGGAGGCTTTGTCGCAGCAAGAGCAGGAGCCTTTGCCCGACTTTTGATTTCTCCACACGCGCCGCACCGACAGCCCCACTGCCAGCAACACCAATATCAATATAATCCAACTTTGTATGTTCATTGCTTCAAAATCCACTGAACTCGGAGAGCTCCGAGAACTCCGATTTTCTAATTTCTAATTTCTAACTTCTAATATCTAATTTCTCTACATAAAGCACTCCAGCAGGAACTTGACGGCGAACGCCACAAGCCATGCCACGGCGCATTGCCATACCACCATCGCCCAGGCGTGACGATTGCCCAACTCGTGGCGCACGGTGGCGATGGTTGCCACACATGGGGTATAGAGCAAGCAGAACACAAGCAGGGCGTAGGCTGATGCAACGCCAAGAACCGAGGAAATCGACACGCCGCTGCCAAACAGCACAGTGAGGGTTGACACCACACTCTCCTTCGCCATAAAGCCAGAAATGAGCGAAGTGGTGATGCGCCAGTCGGCAAATCCGAGTGGTTCGAAGATTGGACTTATCACGCTTGCCACGCTTGCCAAGATGCTGTTTTGCGGATCAGCCACAAGCGAGAGGTGGAAGTCGAACGATTGTAAGAACCACACCACGATGGTGGCGATGAATATCACAGAGAAAGCCCTCTGCATGAAGTCTTTACCCTTATCCCAAATCAGGCGAAGCACGCTCACTGCCGTAGGTATGCGGTAGTTTGGCAGTTCCATCACAAATGGCACTGGCTCGCCGCGATAGATGGTGTTTTTCAGCACCAATGCCACAATAATAGCCATCAGAATGCCCAACAGATAGAGCGAAATCATCACAAGCGCACCATTATTCGGGAAAAACAGTTGGGTGAAGAACGCATAAATCGGCAACTTTGCCGTGCAACTCATAAATGGCGTGAGCATAACGGTGAGTTGACGGTCGCGTGCCGACGGCAGTGTGCGGCTTGCCATCACACTTGGCACCGAGCAGCCAAATCCCATCAGCAATGGCACAATGGAGCGGCCTGAAAGTCCGATGCGGCGAAGCGACTTGTCGGTGACAAACGCAATACGCGCCATATATCCGCTATCTTCCAGCATGGAGAGGAAGAAAAACAGCGTGAGAATGATAGGAATGAAGCTCACCACGGCACCCACACCACTAAACACACCGTCGATAATCAGCGCGTGCACCACATCGCTCACATTCCACGATTGAAGCAAGGCGTCGGTTTGCGCCGTAATCCACTGGATGCCCTCGTCGAGCCATTCTTGCATGGTGCCGCCTATTACATCAAATGTGAGCCAGAACATCAAGCACATAAACAACAGGAATGCCGGTATAGCGGTCCAGCGACCAGTGAGCACCTCATCGATTCGACGGCTGCGCTTATGCTCCACACTTTCAACTGGTTTCACCACCGAGCGACCGCAAATTCGCTTAATGTAGGAATATCGCATATCTGCCATTGAAGCGGCAGGGTCGAGGCAACGCTCGGCTTCGAGTTGTTTCAAAATGTGGTCGATGGTGTCGTGCTCATTATCGGTCAGGTGAAGCGCCTCAATCACTCTCGCATCGCCTTCCACCACCTTGCACGCCGCAAATCGCAGCGGTATGCCTGCAGCCTGCGCATGGTCTTCAATCAGGTGAATCACGGCGTGAATGCAACGGTGCACGGCACCTCCATGGTCGGTAGGGTTACAGAAGTCGGCACGACGTGGTCCCTCTTGGTAGCGTGCCACATGAATGGCGTGATCCACCAGTTCCTCCACTCCTTCGTTTTTGGCTGCTGAAATCGGCACAACTGGTATTCCGAGGCTGGTTTCAAGCTCATTGATGTCGATAGTACCGCCATTGTTGCGCACCTCGTCCATCATATTCAGAGCAAGCACCATAGGTATGCCCAATTCCATCAGTTGCATGGTCAGATACAGGTTGCGCTCAATGTTGGTGGCGTCCACAATGTTGATAATGCCCTGTGGCTTGGAATTGAAAATGAACTGGCGCGACACTATTTCCTCGCTCGTGTAAGGCGAAAGCGAATAGATGCCGGGCAAGTCCACCACCTCGGTATCGGGGTGTCCTTTGATAACGCCCGACTTGCGGTCGACGGTCACGCCCGGAAAATTACCCACATGCTGATTCGAACCAGTGAGCGCATTAAACAGCGTGGTCTTGCCACAGTTCTGATTACCCACAAGTGCGAAAGTGATTTTGCCAGTAATGGGGGCTGGATTTTCCTCGCTTTCGGTATGGTAGCGACCTTCCTCGCCCAAACCGGGGTGCTCTGTGCGTGCCGAGGGTTGTTCAGCTGGCTGATGTGGCTCACCCCCTTCGCATGTGGGGCAAATGTCGATGTCGATTTTCGCCGCATCGTCTTTGCGTAGCGTCAGTTCGTAGCCGTGGATAAGAAGTTGCATCGGGTCGCCCATCGGTGCGAATTTCACCAAAGTGAGTTCGCTGCCAGGAATCACACCCATATCAAGGAAGTGCTGACGGAGTGCGCCGTCACCTCCCACCTTAGTAATAATAGCCGATTGGCCAATTTTCAATTCATCTAATGTCATAACACATTATATAATATATTATATAGCCTCCGTTTCGCGCGCCACCATAAGCATAAAAAAGTGCATCAGCGGCAACTGCAAAAAAGTAAGCCTTACGCCTAATTTTCCAAAATGCAAAATAACAATAAATTCACCAATTTTTCAATACCTACTTTTAGGTATTTTTCACAAAAAAAGCCAACGAGTCTACAAGTCAACAGGTCAACGAGTAGCTTCATTCCACAATGATGAAAAAAAGCACACCGATTTAATCCATTAAAACCCAATTTACACCAAATAAAATTTAATTTCAGCCTCTATATCCTATACTCGTTGACTTGTTGACTCGTTGACTCGTTGACTTCAAAACAAAATGAAAATCGGCCACGCCTTGATTGGCGCAGCCGATTTCAGATTTATATCGAAGTCGTTTTATTATTTACTTTCTGTTGGCTTCAATTTATTTGGCTTTGCGTTCGCTACGTTGGATCAATGCGTAAGCGGTAGGAGCTGCCACGAAGAGTGATGCGCAAGTACCGAATACCACACCGAGAATCATTGCGAAGTTGAATGCACGAATAGATTCACCACCGAACAAGAAGATAACCACGAGCACGAGCAATGTACTGAGTGAGGTCATCATTGTACGGCTCAATGTGCTATTCAACGCATTGTTGAATGTAACCTTCAAATCCTGTTTTGGGAAGAGTTGACGATATTCACGCACACGGTCGAATACCACCACGGTATCGTTGATTTGGTAACCGATTACGGTAAGGATTGCCGCAATGAAGGTTTGGTCAACTTCCATAGAGAATGGGAGCAAGCCGTGGAGAGTGAAGAAACCGATTACAATGAACGAGGTGAGAGCCACAGCCGAAACAGCACCGAGTGAGAACGCCCAGTTGCGGAAACGCAACAAGATGTAGAGTGCCATTGCGACGAGTGACCAGAACACAGCCCAAACAGCCTCGCGGGTCATATCATCAGCGATAGAAGGACCTACAGCATCCACAGACACGATACCGAGTTTGCTTGCATCACCTTCTGTGCCGGTGTTGTTGCTAAATTGTGCTTCAGTCAAGTTGCCGAGGTATGGCTTGAACACCTTGAAGAGCATACCTTGAATTTCTTCATCGACCTTAGCGGTGTTTTCTTTCACCTTGTAGTTGGTAGAAACACGCACGGTTTGGTCGTTATCGATAGTGATTACAGAAGAAGTGACATCGCCACCAAATTCTGCCTTCACGAGTTTGTCGAGTTCGTTGGCATTAACTGCCTTTTCAAACTTCACGATATAGTTACGACCACCAGAGAAGTCGATACCGAGGTTCAATGGACGGATAAAGAACATTGCGATGATAACAGCTGCAACCACGAGAACCACAACTGAAGTTTTGCCACGCTTGCTCACGAAGTCGAACTTGGTGTTTTGCAAGAAGTTCTTCACCATGTTGGTGGTGAATGTCATTGTGCCAAAACCGAAGCGATTTTTGTTCAAGAAGTTTTCGAGCACGAGGCGTGTTACAAACACGGCTGTGAAGAATGAACAGCAGATACCCACGATGAGGGTGATAGCGAAGCCGTGTACTGGACCAGTACATTGAGCAGCCAAGATAGCACCAGTGATGATAGAAGTGAGGTTACCGTCGAAGATTGCAGAGAATGCGTTCTTGTAACCGTCGGCAACAGCAGCCTTCAAGTTCTTACCATTGCGGAGCTCTTCCTTACAACGCTCGAAGATAAGCACGTTGGCATCCACAGCCATACCGAGGGTAAGCACGATACCGGCGATACCAGGAAGGGTGAGCACGGTCTGGAACGATGCAAGCACACCGATGATGAAGAAGAGGTTGAGAATCAAACCGAGGTTGGCGATGTTACCAGCCTTCACGCCGTAAACCATCATCATCATAGCCATCAAGAGAACGAGAGCGATAACGAATGATACCACACCACTCTTGATTGATTCCTCACCGAGTGATGGACCAATCACACGTTCGCTGATGATGTTAGGACGTGCCACCATCTTACCTGATTTGAGCACGTTTGCCAAGTCGGTAGCCTCTTCCACTGAGAAGTTACCAGTGATTTCGGTGTCGCCACCATCGATTTGTTGGTTCACGTTTGGATAAGAGTAAACCACGTCGTCGAGCACAACAGCCACTTGACGGCCAATGTTAGCGCCAGTGAGGCGTGACCATTGGCGAGCGCCCTCGTCGTTCATCTTCATGGTCACTGCTTGACCCTTGAGTTGTTCGAAACGAGTGTCAGCATCTACCACCACGTCACCAGTCATTGAAGGACGGCCGTTCACAGTCTTCAACGCAATAAGGGCCACATAGCCATTGTCCTGAGCCTTCACGTCCCAGCAGAGCTTGAGGTCGTTGCGAATCACACCGTAGCGTGCGATAGCTTCGTCGATAGCAGCTTTGTCTTTTTCCTTAGCATAACCTACCACGCAGCCATTGCCGGTGATTTGGAGAGCCTTGGTGATGTCGAAATCGCCAGCAGCCACCTTCTTAGCTTCAGCCACCTTAGGTTCTGCTTCTTTCTTAGCAGAGTCGGCAGCGGCTTGAGCGTTTGCTGAGTCGGCAGCGGCAGCCTTTGATTCCTCAGTTTTCTTGCCAGAAGCGGCAGCCATAAACTTTTGGAAGTCGTTAGCGATTTCGCTGTATTTGTAAGTTTGATAGAATTCGAGGTTTGCAGTTTGTTGGAGCATCTTCTTCACACGCTCGCGGTCCTTCACACCTGGAAGTTCAACGAGAATGCGGTTGCTGTTGGCAAGCTCTTGGAAGTTAGGTTGAGTGATACCCATCTTTTGAATACGGGTAGCGAGCACGTTGAGCGTGTTCTTCACCTGAGCCTTCACTTCAGCCTTGAGGACGTTTTCAACCTCATTGTCTGACATTGAAGGATTTTCCTTAATCTTAGCCACCTTTTCACCGAAGATAGATTGCCAGTTGCTACCGCCGTTGCTCTTGAATGCTTCGCAGAATGCGTGCACTGGGTCCTTGCTACCTTTTGATGCTTCAATAGCCTTTTTAAACTTCTCAGTTTCGTTCTTGTCTGACAATTCAACGAGGATGTCGGGAACTGAGAGTTCGAGAGTGGCAGTCATACCACCCTTCAAGTCGAGGCCGAGACCGAGTTGCTTTTCGCGAACGTCTTGCAATGTGTAGTAGCCCAGCCAAACCTTCTCTTTTGAAAGAGAGTCAATATAACCGTTGTAGGCATCATTGTACTTCTTGTCGCTGTGGTCAATCTTGCCAGCCACCTTAACGGCTGCCTCCACTGCCTTGTCTTCGTAGTGGTTAGCCACGAAAGTAAACGACATGTAGAACAAGCAAATCAATACCAAGAAACCGGTTATAACTTTAATAAAACCTTTAGTTTGCATGTGTAAAATTTGTTATTATTTTGTTTGTTGTTTTATTTACACCAAAAAACGCTCCCGTCCAATTAGGAGAGAGTTTACAGACTGCAAATATACAACAAAAACTTGGAGTTGAAAACAAATTGCTCCCGAAATTCACCTAAAATCATTTTTCTGCCCATTTCACACGCCACGATAGCCCCTTTCTCGCTCTCAATCAAAGCAATTATCACCATTCGCCGCCTTCGGATTTCGCTTGCACAAATGTGCGAAATGCACTAACTTTGCTCTAACAAAAAAACCGTAGTGAAATGAACGAAAAAATGAAAATCGTGGTGCTCGACGGCTTTGCCGGCAATCCTGGCGACCTGAGTTGGGCACCGCTCGAAGCATTGGGTCAATGCACTGTGTACGACCGCACTGCGCCCGACAAAGTGATCACACGCGCTGCCGACGCGCAAATCATTCTCACCAACAAGGTGGTGATGAGCCGCGAAGTGATTGAAGCACTCCCCCATCTCAAATATATCGGCGTGATTGCCACAGGCTACAATATCATCGACCTCGACGCGGCGCGCGAGCATGGCGTGGTGGTGACCAATGTGCCTGCCTACAGCACTCACTCGGTGGCACAAATCGTGTTTGCCCACCTGCTCGACATCACCAACAGCGTGCAGCACTACACCGCCGAGGCGCACCGTGGCGCATGGAGCGAATGTCAGGACTTCACCTATATCAATACGCCCGTGATGGAACTCGACGGCAAGGTGATGGGCATCGTGGGGCTGGGCAACATCGGCAAGGCGGTGGCACAAATTGCCTTGGCGTTTGGCATGAAGGTGCTGGCTTACACTTCCAAGGCACAGGAGCAGTTGCCTGAAGGCATTAAGAAAGCCGATATGGACGCACTGTTCGCCAACAGCGATGTGGTGTCGCTCCACTGTCCGCTCAACGCCTCCACAAAGGGTTTGGTGAATGCCGAGCGACTGGCGCAAATGAAGCGTGGTGCCATTCTTATCAACACCGCTCGTGGTCCGCTGGTCGATGAGGAGGCTTTGGCTAAGGCTTTAGCAAGCGGCCACCTGATGGGAGCCGGCGTGGATGTGCTCACCCAAGAGCCACCGTTAGCCACCAACCCACTGCTGGCGCAGCCTGGCTGCCACATCACCCCACACATCGGCTGGGCAAGCGACGAGGCACGCGTGCGCCTGATGAATATCCTCATCGCCAACGTAAAAGCCTTCATCGACGGCACCCCACAAAACGTGGTATCGTAAAAGCACAGTAGGGTGTAAAATACGGTAGGGACGTGATACTTCACGTCCGCCCATAATAGTGGTAACATATTGGTTAATAACCACTTGCAGCGGACGCGAAATATCGCGTCCCTACCGTATTGATTTCAAAAAAATCAGGCAGAAATCTAATTTCTAACCTCTAATTTCTAATTTCTAACTTCTTTAGAAGATGGATTCGGTGGTGAGGGTGGTGAATAGTTCAAGGGCTTTCAAACCCATGATGGAATTGCCCCTGCCATTGAGGCGTGGACTCCACACGGCTATGGTGTATTTCGATGGATAGAGCGCCACGATGCCACCGCCCACGCCGCTCTTGCCAGGAAGTCCCACCAAAAAAGCAAACTCCCCTGCCTCGTCGTAGAAGCCGCAAGTCTGCATAATGGCATTGATACGCTTCACGCGCGATACGGTGAGATTGACGCCAGCGTGCGAAAACGGTTCGTTGCTACGCGCAAAGGCGGTGAACGCCTGTGCCAAGTCCTTGCAACTCATCTTCACAGAGCACATCATGCAATAGAGGTGCAGCACATCTGCCACATCGTTTTCGAGGTTGCCGTGGTGCTTGAGCAGATAGGCGATTGAGGCGTTGAGGTAACTGCAACTCAATTCCGAGTCAGCCACTTCCTGCGAATACTGAATGTCGGGGTTGCCAGCCAGTGTCCGCACAAAATTGATGAAAAATTCTTCGGGATTCTCCAAATTCGACAGCAGCACATCTGCCAAGACGATGGCACCGGCGTTGATAAACGGATTGCGGGGCTTGCCGCTCTCGTATTCGAGTTGCACCAGCGAATTGAAGGCAGAGCCTGATGGCTCTTTGCCGATGCGGGTCCACAGGTCTTTGCCCAAGATGCTGAGGGCAATAGCCAATGAAAACACCTTCGATATACTCTGAATGGAAAATTTCGTATCGTATGCCCCAAGGCTGTAATGCTCGCCGCCGAGAATGTTGAGATACACGCCAAACTGGTCGGGATCAACTTGTGCCAGGGCTGGGATATAGTCGGCTTGCTTGCCATCTTTTTCAAATGGCTTGATTTCTTGATATACGTCCTCTAATATTTGCTGATAGTTCATGTTCGGTGTATTTTGGTTTCAAAGGTAGTTTATTTTTCCCAAATCAACGGCTTTCGCTCGATGCAGATGCTGGGAAAGCGGCATCTGCATCAGGCTGCGGCCTTATTTGCCTTCCTCGGCGAAGTAGAGCTTCATTTGCTCCTTCACCTTTGGAGCAAGGCGAATGAGGGTGAACATGGTGCACACCGCCATGCCGGCAAATGCCAGGTCCATAATGCCCACCAGCAGGTTGAGCTTAATCACGGCAGCCACCACAATCATCACGAGATAGTAGTAGTTATAGTATTTCGCATTATTTGCACCAAACAGGTAGTTGGTACACTTCAAACCGTAGTAACTGTAACTGAACATAGTGCTGAACGCAAAGAAAAGCACGATTGCCATGAGCAGATACTGTCCCACATGTGGCAGGAGCATATCGAATGCGCCCAAAGCGTTGCTCAGTCCGGCATCGTCGGCCAACGCCAAGCCCGAATGGCTCGCCATGATAATGGGAATGGAGGTGAGCGTGCACACAATACCAGAGTCGATGAGCGGGCCGAGCATCGCTATCAAGCCCTCGCGCACAGGCTGATTGTTTTTCGACGCACCGTGCATCATCGAGGCAGTACCCACACCTGCCTCGTTGACGAATGCGGCACGCTTTGCGCCTATGAGTGCCACAAACACAAATGCGCCAAATCCTGCCTTGAGGCTGAACGCACCCTCAAAAATGGAGGTGAACACGGCTGGCACAAGATTCAAATTGAGCAGCACCACTGCCAGCACCATCAGGAAGTAGAACACCACCATGATTGGCACAATGCGTGAAGCGGCTTTAGCGATACGGGTGATGCCGCCCAAAATCACAAACGCCACAATCACCGCCATCACCACACCGATAATGAATTTGGTGGAGAACGTAGGAGCAATGCCCGAAACGGTGATAATCGACTCGGTGAGTTGATTGGCTTGCATAAAGCAGAGTGTGCCCACCATACCGAAGATGGTGAATGCGATGGCGAGTGGTCGCCATTTCTTGCCCAAGCCCTCGGTAATCATATACATGGTGCCGCCTTGCGTTTCGCCAGCGGAGTCTTTGCCACGATACATAATGGCGAGCGAACCTTCAAAAAACTTTGTGGTCATACCCACAAGGGCGCTCACCCACATCCAAAACACCACGCCAGGACCGCCAATAGCCACAGCGATAGCCACACCGGCAATATTGCCCAAGCCCACAGTGGCTGCGATGGCGCTCATCAATGCCTGGAATGAACTGATCTGCCCCTCCTGTTTACCGCCATCGTTGGCTTGCTTTTTTCGCAATTCGCGAATAGCCCAAGGCAAACGGCGAACCGACACCGCGCCCGAATAAACAAACAGGAAAAGACCGCCACCGATAAGCAGCAAAAATTCTGGCACACCACACACAAAATCGCTTGTGTTGATGATAGCCTGACTAATAGTGTTGAAAATATCGTTCATTATTTATATACAATCTTTTGGGTGGTTATATACAATCATTTTGGGGTGCAAAGTTAATACATTTTTCAATACCACCGAACAAATTCCCCTCTTTTTACCCTTTTTACGAATCAGTGGAAAATTTGTGGGGATAAATTATGCTTTGTTGCTGAATCGTCAATGGAATAAAAAACAAAAACATAAAAAACAGCCTTGGAGCAATGTGGAATGCTTCGCATTTGGCGTAGGGATTGTGCGCTTTGCGTCATTGGAAACGAGTTTCCATGCCGCCAACCACACAATCCCTCCGCCACCCTCTCACGAGGGCTCACCACATTGCCCCAAGGATAAAAACCGCTCGCCGTTTCACGGCGAAAAACCCCTGATAATAAAATGATTTCTTGGTAAAAAAAACGCATCAAATTTCTCAAAACGATAACCAACATTTGGGTAGGGGCGTGATATTTCACATCCGCCCACTATCAATATAACACATTGAATATTAATCATTTTATACAAACTCAAATTATCACATTTCACCACGCATGACGCATTCGGGCCTCTTTTTATTAGCGTTTTCAGATAATCTGATTTCTGAAGATTGATTTTTCGCCGAAGGCGAGCGGTTTTTATCCTTTTGGCGATGCCACCGCCCTCGCTGGGGAGGGCGGCGTTGGTGGTGTGGTGTGGCTGATTCAAGCCTCGGCTTGAAATCAGACATGCCACAGCACTAACGACAGGTGCGAAGCACTGGCATCGCTAAAAGGCTGTTTTTTATGTTTTTGTTTCAGTTCCCCAGTATTTTTCCACTGAACCCTTTTTACCCCCCACACCTCATATATATATAATATAGATTCAGTGGATAAATACTGGGGGGCACGAAAAAAGTGTGGAGGTTCACCCTCTACGAACCTCCACACCCACAAAGCCATGTAATTCTGTGATATTAGTGATATTTTTTTCCACTGTTAGGGCACCTTGTAATTGTTATAGTAGTAGTCATTTCCTTTCGCGATTGTGCTTGTCAATTTTGTAGCACACATAGCCTATAAGGATGCATACTATTATGGCTCCAAAGCATATCGCCATTATATCAAAATCTGAGCAAATATCAATCGTATTCATACGTATTCGGTTGAAAATTGTACTGCAAATGTATGGCAATCTCCTAACAAAAAGTATAAGATTCCTACCCTTTGGTGTACGATTAAGGGTTTTTTGGTGTGTAACTTATATAGAAATCGTACACCTAAACACCTATTCCACAGCGAAATCGCCAAAAATGCGACAATTCGCCGTAAAATCGCAAAAATGTATTGGTTATTTTTGGTTTTTTCCCGAAACGTGGTTTTACTCCTTAGTTTTTTTTCTGGTTTTCTTGCCATTCGCGGGGCGTGAAACCAGTGATGGCCTTGAAGCGGTTTTGCAAATAATTGCGATGGCTGAAACCGCAGGCGTAGGCTATGGTCTCAAGTTTGTAGTTTTCGTCTTCAATCAGCATACGCTTGGCTTCCTCAATACGAAGTTCCGAGAGCCACACACGGAAAGTCTTTCCCTCGTACACCGAAAGGTAGAGAATGAGTTGGCGTTTCGGAACACGCAGTTTAGCGGCAAGGTTGGTGCTGTTCACATCGGGCTGGCTGTAGCCTTGCGCCTTGCGCCAGCGTTCGATGGAGGTGCGAATTTGCTTGCATTGTTGTTCGGTAAGGGTGGCGGTTGGCGCACTGGCCTCTTCAGCAACCTCTTCTTCAGAATTGGGCTTAGCTTTATCGTCGTCTAATTCCTCGTCGATGATGTCGCTCACAGGCGTGAGATTGAAGCCGAAAGAGATAAAACTCAAAACGTACACCACCAGCAGCACCAAGATGATTGGACCGAAAATAGAAAGAACCTTCAAAGAGAATATCACAAACGGCACAGTAATGCATATCACAAATAGCACAGCCATGCCCACACGCATATATATATAGAACTGGCGAATGTCGCCACCGGTTTCGTTTTCCACCAACTGCTTCACACGAAAGAGCTCATGGAGAGGATAAAAGGCATAGTAGAAAACCGAAATGTAGAACACCACAGCCATAGACCTCAATGCCACAGGCATGTTCAGACTACGATAGCAGATATAGCCCACAACGAAACACACCAATATCAACGCCACACTCACAAAGCCCACAAGCATATACAGCCGTTTATGCTTACGGTCGCTCACCATGCGGAGCGATGCATACGACACCAGATAGACGGCTGGCGTATAGAACAGCATATTGACCAGTGCGCCCAACTCATCGCTCGCGGCACGAAAGCCGAGAAATATCTGCAACAGATAGTGCACCACGGCAAGAAGCATGGCAGTGAAAAGAAGCCAGCGCGATTTTTCGTAGTTGAGCGTGGTGTGTGGCTGGAAAAAGCGAGAAGAAAACAGCAACAGTGCCATCAGCGCCATCACCGTCATAGCACAGGATTGAAAGATCAACAAATAATCGGGAACTATCATATCTCAATTTTTCACGCCACGAAGCGGCAGGAGCACACATCGCGCACCCCGCTCTCCATCAGCCATATTAGTGCAAAAATTTAATGCCAACTACAAAGGTAACAAAAAAAACGAAAGCCAACAAACCAATGCGCAACCGAATTTTCGGAATATCGAAATATCGAAATATCGAATTTTCGAATCTCCGAAAAATCCCCTGTCGGACTTGTCAGACTTGTCAGACCTGTCCGACTCGTCAGACAAAAAACTCGTTGACCCGTTGACCCGTAGACTTGTTGACTTGTTAAAATTCGTTGCTTTTTGCAGTTATTAAGATAGATTGTAACACAAGTTAACGGATAGCGATAATTTTACCATTTTATCTGTGTTTTTGGACATTATATCGGATTTTTTATTGTAATTTTGCAACCGCATTCCAATAATAACACAAAATATTACGAAATGAAGAAAATTTATTTGATTGGTTTGGGAGTAGCAATGGCTCTCTCAGCGCAAGCTGGCGGCCTGCTCACAAACACAAACCAAAACGTGGCGTTTAACCGCATGATGAGCCGTGAGGCAAGTATCGGTATCGACGGCGTTTACAGCAATCCTGCCGGTGTGGCGTTCATGCCCGATGGCGCACACCTCTCTATCAATTTCCAATCGGCATTCCAAACACGTACAATCAAAAACGAATACGCACCATTCGCCTACAACACCAACAACCCTACCACCGAACGTGAGTTTAAGGGTAAAGCCACAGCACCTATCATTCCTTCGGTGCAATTCGCGTATAATATCAAGAACTGGTCGCTCCAAGCCAACCTCGCCCTCACTGGCGGCGGTGGCAAGTGCGAATTCGACAACGGCCTTGGCTCTTTTGAGCGCATTGTGGCTAACACTGCCCTCGGCGTGAGCCAATTGGCAGCCGGCATCGACGCTGCAAGCCAGCAGATGGCACCACTGGGCATTCACGACCCAGGTTTGAGCCAGGTGTTTAAGAGCCCTGCTTACTCTTACAACAGTTTCATGCGTGGCAAGCAATACTTCTGGGGTCTCTCTTTGGCTGGCGCTTACAAGTTCAACGACAATCTTGCCGTGGCTGCCGGTGTGCGTGGCGTGCTCGCTATCGCCAACTACTACGGCTATGTGAAAGACATCACCGTGAGCGGTGTGCCTTTAAGCATGATGGTGGACAAAACCAAGCCAAATTCTGCCAACATTGAGCTGAACTGCGACCAGAACGGTAAGGGCTTCACCCCATACATCGGTATCGACTTCAAGACCGGCCGTTTCAACTTCGCCGCTAAATACGAGTTCAAAACTCGCCTGCGCATGAAGAACAAGTCGGTGAACTTGGCTCCAAGTATCGGTAACTTGCCCGAAGTGCTCGCTGTAGATTACGGTGTGGAACTGCTCAACCCAAAATTGGCTGAAAAATACGCTGGCACTCCATACGAGTCAGTGGTGGCTAACGCTCAACAAGCCCTCAAAGGCAAAATGGAAGCATTCGGTCAAACTTTCGACAAGGGTTTGAAAGAGGCTATCGGCGAATATGAAGACGGCACTAAAGTGGCTAACGATATTCCTGCCTACCTCGCTCTTGGCGCTGGCATGAAGGCTACCGACAAGTTGACCGTGAATGTTGGTTTCCACTACTTCTTCGACAAGCAAGCCACTGGCTACAACAACCACAACAAACTTCTCAAGCGTGGCACCATCGAATACAACGCAGGTGTGGAATACGATGCCAACAAATTGCTGACACTCAGCGCTGGCTGGCAAAGCACCAACTACGGCACCACCGACGCTTATATGGACGACAAATCGTTTGTGGTAAGCAGTAACTCCATTGGCATGGGCGCATGTATCCACGCCAGCAAAATGATTGATGTGAACGTGGCATACTTCACCACCATCTACGGTCACAAGAAGATGTCACAAATCGATGCCAACACCAACATGGAGTATAAGAGCGATTTCACACGCACCAACAACGCACTTGGCGTGGGCGTGGATATCCACTTCTAAACGAAACGACACAATAGCAAGTAATACTTATTCATAAATATCTATTTTTCCTAATTGATGAGAGGTGTCCGCTGCGAAGCGAGCACCTCTCTCCTTTTCCCCAATGTGTGCGGTGGGGCAAATCTGCGAATTCATCATAATGTAGGGACATGCCTTTGGCATGTTTCGATGCGACCAGCAATGTTCTGCGCCTTGGAAACATGCCAAAGGCAGTCCCTACGTTATAATCGCAAAGTGTCAACAAAAATCAGGATAGCACCGAATGCGATTAAGCACCACCACGCACAAAAAAAGCAGCCGATAATCACCATGATTACCGGCTGCGCATCGTACCCCCGCAGGGAATCGAACCCTGATTTAAGGTTTAGGAAACCTTCGTTCTATCCGTTGAACTACGGAGGCATCGCATATATTGAAAAATTTGCACTATCCTTTTGCAAAGATAGTGCAAATCTTTGATTCAAGCAATTCAAGAATTATTTTGATGCTTTATGCGAGCATTGCCACAATGTAGTTCTGGAGCCAATATGCCAAGATACCAGCCACATAGCCCACAAACACGAGCCAGCTGACGTGCTTCAAATACCAACCGAAGCTGATGCGTTCAAGACCCATCACCACTACACCTGCAGCAGAACCGATGATGAGGATACTGCCCCCCACACCAGCACAGTAGGCAAGGAGCTGCCAGAACAAGCCATCTACGGCGAAGTCGCCCACGAGGTCGGTGTACATACCCATACAGCCAGCCACCAATGGCACGTTATCTACGATACTTGAAATCACACCGATAATGCCTGTCACAAGATAGTGGTTGCCACCAGAAATCTCATTGAGCCCAGTGCCTGCCATGTGAAGCACCTTGATTTCTTCCAAGCAACTCACTGCCATGAGAATACCGAGGAAGAAGAGGATGGTGGTCATATCAATGCGGCCAAGCACTTTGCTCACGCGGCGATTCATGCTGTCGGGTTCGTGACGCTCTTTGCGATAGAACACTTCAATAACGGTCCAAACCACACCAAGCACCAAGAGAATGCCGGCGAATGGAGGAAGACCTGTGAGGCTGTGGAATACAGGAACGAAGCACAAGCCACCTACACCAAGGAAGAAAATCACCTTGCGCTCTAAGCTTGTGAACACATGATCCTCCACGTTAGAGGTGGTGGCAGGGGCATCGAGGTGACCCTTGAGCATCCATTGCATAATGAGCGCAGGTATCACCACTGAAATGAGCGATGGGAGGAATATTTCTTTAATCACGCCACCAGCGGTAATCAAGCCCTTGTTCCAAAGCATGATAGTGGTCACGTCGCCAATTGGTGAGAATGCGCCACCTGAGTTAGCGGCAATAATCACGAGCGAAGCAAACATTAAGCGATCGTGGTGGTCGTCAACGAGTTTGCGAAGCACCATCACCATCACAATACTGGTGGTCATGTTGTCAAGAATAGCACTGAGGAAGAATGTCATTAATGCGATGCGCCACAGCAGTTTACGCTTGTTGGTGGTTCGCAAAATGTCGCGAACGAAATTAAATCCGCCGTTTTGATCAACGACCTCTACGATAGTCATCGCACCCATCAAGAAGAACAGCGTGGTGGCAGTGCTGCCAAGATGCTTTTCAAGCACGCCATTCACCATATCGGGAGTGAAATTGGGGAGATAACTTCCGGGGTCAAACATAAAAAGTGTCCAAGTGGCCACAAACATCAGCAACGCAATAGCCGCCTTGTTCACGCGAGTGAAACTCTCAAGGGCGATACATGCGTAGCCTAACACAAACACCACAACAATGGCAATAGTCAGTGTAGTCATGAATGAAGAAAATTAATTAATTAGTAAATCCAAAAAATAATAACACCTAATTTCAGGATATTCATCTCTAAAATCAGCGACAAAGATAAATCATTTTCACAATTCTGACAATTATATCGTTTGAAAAATGTAAAAATTTGTATAATGGGCTTTAATTCCTCTCACACTACCCCACACCCCCATTTCCCCACCCCAAAAAAGCACATCTTATTACGCTAATCACATCTGTGAATAATTATTGGCCAGAGATTATTTGTGCTCTCGCCAAAAGGATGTTTTTTATGTTTTTGTCGCAGTTCCCCCCAGTATTAATCCACCGAACCGTTATATTTGAGGCGTTAGGAAAAAGTTTATCAATTGATGAATTTTGTGGCCTTTTTTGAGCCGTCGCTGTAGCGTGTCAGTTTGATGATAATGCCGCTTGTGGGTGAAGTGAGCTTTATGCCGTTCACGTTATAATACTCTTCCCCCACCACGGTGGCGGTGTTTTGCACATCTTTCACACCAGATTGAGTGCCTCTAAGCGTGCGCCCAGTGTAGATGACCTCGTCCTTGGCGTTGGTCACGTAAGCCAAATATCCAAGAATGTGGCCTCCAAGAGTGCTAAATGGAAGTAGCAGCATGTTGGTTTTAAGTAAGTGGACACCTTTACCCTCAATACCAACACCTTCAATCACCCAATATTTCAGTTCATCAGTTTGGTATTGATAGTCTTCGCGAGCCCATTCTGCCACATTTCGGGGCACACCATCATAATTGTCTTCTACGCTGGCCATAGTGTAGCTGTGCCCTGCTGAGATTTTTGTTTCGGGGTTACTGTAATCGGGTGCGGAAAAATTATTGAAGTCGTATTTTAAATCATCAACAAAGTTGAATTCACGATAGTCGTGGTATGGTACACCAACTTTCAAGCAAGCGACAGCCGCCGTGTTGGATTTAGCTGTCACCACTTTATTGTCTTCGCACATATATGCTATGGGCCATTGCATATCGTGCACTTGATTGTTGGAGAAAAATATTTTTTTGTATGTCTTTCCTTCAATCAGAGTGTCGCCTCTCATAGTTAGCGAGCAGTCGTACTTTCCAATAGAATCTTTCCAGAATTTATAATGCCAAGTTTTTCCTTCCTCCACCAGTGGCAAATATTCGCGTTCTGCGGCGTATGCTGCCAAACTTCCCACAACAGCCAATAGAATCACTAATAAATTTTTCATAATGAATAAGTTTTTAGAATTTATGCTATTAGTTAATGACACATGGCAAATGTAAAAAAAAATTTGGAAAATCACTCCTTTCGGATGAATTTATTACGCAAGAAAGCCATTGTTGTCCATAAAAAAGCCACAAGAAGATACCATGGCTCAATAGGGAATTCGCTGGGTGGAGAGGGGGATTATTTGCCGTAGGCGTTTTTCTTGCGGAAATTGTTTGGGGAATCGCCGAGGTGTTTTTTTACGTATTTTCCGAAAAACGACAGGTTGTCGAAGTTCATTTCGCCGGCTATTTCCTTGATGCTCTTGTTGCTGTACTGGAGCAACTGCTGTATGCGGCTCACAATGCTTCGTGCTATGAGGTCGCTGGCGGTGCTGCCGCACTTCTCGTTGCAGATGCTGGTGAGGTATTTTGGCGACACAAATAGCTTGTCGGCAAAGAATTGCACACTTCGCTCGTTGGTTTCGTTGCTTGCCAAAAGCAGCAGGAATTTGTGGAACAGCTTATCGCCCTGACGCAGCATACCGCTATCGCTCTCGGTGAAGTGCTTGCTCACGCACGAGAGCAGGTCGAGGGCAAAACTCTTGAGAATGCCCATCAGCGTTTCGCGGCTGTAGTTGATTTGTGGGTGCTCAATCTTAAACATTGCCAGCTCGTAGTACTTCAGCATCAACTCGCTCTCGTGTTGCGTGAACTTCACCACAGGATTTGAGCCAATCAGCATCACGGCCTCCACAATGCTCTTGTTGATAAAATTCATGCTCATCGTGTTGGCTACCACCACTATTTTGCAGTCGAAATCGTCTTCGTGCTCCACATCGCTCACCACCGTATTGGCACCGATATAAAGAGCCTCGCGCTCATTCACAACGTGCTCCACATTATTGAGCTTGATTCTCAAATTTCCTCGCAGGCAGAAAACCACAGCCACAAAAGTAACCTTAAACACATCGGTAAGGTTGGGAATGGTGGAAATTTTGTCGGCAAACGCAATGTCGCCGTCGAAGTATTTAATGCCGCTGTAAAGTTCGGGAACATCGTTGATGTCGATCACAGCGATACCGGCTTGTGGATTTACGTTCTTTCTCATAAGTTTACGATGACAAAAGATGTCTGTTTTGAGGAAATACTGATGCAAATATAGCAAAAAAAACTCAATCCCCCACCCATTTCCCTCCGCAAACCTCAATTATCGTTTTGTGACCTCACGGAGTTATTAGTTATATCGGCTCAGTGGAATATTTCTGGGGAATAGATTATGCAATGTTGCCGAATCGTGAATGGAATCAAAAACAAAAACCTAAAAAACAGCCTTGGAGCAACGTGGAATGCTTCGCATTTGGCGGTGCGACTGTGCGTTTTGCGTCATTGGAAACGAGTTTCCATGCCGCCAACCACACAATCCCTCCGCCACCCTCTTACGAGGGCTGTCCACTTTGCCCCAAGGATAAAAACCGCTCGCCGTTTCACGGCGAAAAACCCCTGATGACAACATGATTTCTTGGTAAAAAGCCGCATCAAATTTCTCAAAACGATAACGCCATAGCGTAGGGACATGCCTTTGGCGAAAGCACTGAAAAAGTCCAGTTTTTTAAAGACCAAAACGAAAAATGCTTACGATTTATAACTTTTCTTTCCACAAATCGCCTCAATAAGGCTATGATAGGCAGAAAAAGAAGGGTAAAACGACTATTTCTCCGTTATTAACTTTCAATATGAAAGTTGGTTTTACTTTTTCAGTGCTCTCGCCTTTGGCATGTTTCCAATGCGCTGATAAATTGCTGTTTGCAGCGAAACATGCCAAAGGCATGTCCCTACGTTATGATGCGATTTCTATTCGTGCTTTCTGTTAATCTAAATTCTAAATATTGGTTTTTCGCCGAAGGCGAGCGGTTTTTATCCTTTTGGCGATGCCACCGCCCTCACTGGAGAGGGCGGCGTTAGGGTTGTGGTGTGGCTGATTCAAGCCTCGGCTTGAAATCAGACATACCGCAGCACTAACGACAGGTGCGAAGCGCTGGCATCGCCAAAAGGCTGTTTTTTATATTTTTGTTTCAGTCCCCCCCAGTATTTATCCACTGAACCGTTATATCACCTGATAAAATGCGAGTTCGGGGATAGTACGGATATGGGAAATGCCCGATGCGGAATGGGGATTCGGCATCGGGCATTTGGGAGACTTTGTTTGTATTTTTCTCTATTATTTGTAAGAGTCTTGGTAAATCTTGTAGATTTCTTCTTTGGTGAGGAAGCGTGGGTCGCCGTCGAGCATACTTGCGCCGGTGTCGATGGCGTTGTCCACAAACTTATCGAAGTCGGCTGGAGTGATGCCGTAGTCGCTCAACTTGATGTTATCCACACCGCAGAGGCGTTGCATGGTGGCGAGTGCGTCGAGGAAGTCGCTTGGGCGAGCTGCCTTTTGCTGTGTCATCTTTTCAGCCATCTTCATGTATCGCTTCATGCAGTCGTTTTTGAAAGTCTTGTAATATGCCTTGCTGATGGCGATGAGGCCTGCTCCGTGAGGCAGCTTTGGATAGAATGCGCTGAGCGAGTGCTCCAGTGCGTGCTCACCGATGCAGCCGCTGGTGCTTTCCACCATGCCTGCGAGGGTGCTACCCCAAGCCACTTTAGCGCGTGCGCGAATGTCGCGACCGTCGGCCACCACTTTTGGCAAATATTTAGAGAGCAGTCGAATGGCTTCGAGTGCGTAGATGTCGCTGATAGGTGATGCGTTTTTGCTGTTGATATAGCCTTCTGCCGCATGGAAGAATGCGTCGAAACCTTGATAAGCGGTGAGTTTTGCAGGCACCGAAACCATGATTTCTGGGTCAACGATTGAAAGCACTGGATAAGTCTGCTCGAAGCCGAAACCAATCTTTTCGTTGCGTTCCTCATCGGTAATCACGCCCCAAGGGTCGATTTCTGTGCCAGTGCCGGCAGTTGAAGGGATTGCCACGATAGGCAGTGCCTTAGTCACGGGCATTGACTTGCCATGACCGCCGCTCACATAGTCCCAAAGGTCGCCACCCATAGCCACTACCACAGCGATTGCCTTAGCGGTGTCGATTGAGCTGCCACCACCTAAGCCGAGCACGAAGTCGCAACCTTCAGCCTTGCAGAGTTCTGCGCCTTCAGCCACATGCGCCTTGCAGGGATTGGGTTGGATTTTGTCGAATACCACGCTATCCACGCCAGCCTCTTTGAGCTGAGCGATTACGGTGTCGAGATAGCCAAAGTTCTTCATCGAAGTGCCGGATGAAATCACGACAAGTGCTTTTTTACCAGGGAGAGGCTGTTTAGCCAAGCGTTTCAGTTCGCCAACGCCAAACACGAGGCGAGTTGGGATTGAAAGACTGAAATTTTTCATCATAATGCTTAGTATTTTTATGGCTATGAGTTTTTGAAGCCGCAAGGGCTTCGCTGTTGGTTTTCATAAGCCAGGTTTATTAAAGTATGTCTGTTGCCGTAAAGTTACGAAATGCAAACGAAAAAGCAAAATAATTGCAAAGGAATTTCACAATACTGTTATGGCAAAATATGTTAATAAGGTGTGCCATCCTATGCCGTTCGCGGCTCTCAGCATTCTCATTTCTAATATTTTGAAATGTGGAGCGGTTTTGCCGTGTGGCAGAAAATGTTTAACTTTGCACCATCTATCCAACACATTGAAAAAAGTAAAAAATATAATGGAAACTATAGCAAAAGGAAAATACGTGGCTTTGGCCTACAAGATTTTCGTGGTGGGCGCAGAGCAAGATGTGCCTGTGTTTGAATTTACAAAAGAGCACCCCGACGCATTCGTGTTTGGCAACGACCTCTCTATGATTGAGGGCTTTATGAAAAACATTGAAGGCTTGAAAGAAGGCGACAAATTCGACTTCACCCTCGCTCCAGCCGATGCGTTTGGCGAGAAAAATCAAGATATGATTATTCCTATCGAAAAGGACATCTTCAAGAATGGCGATGGCGAGTTCGACACCGAGCGTGTGGCTCTGGGCAACTATGTGCCTATGATGACCGCTAACGGCCAGCGTGTGGAAGGCCTCGTGATTGAAATCACCGACACCCACGTGACCCTCGACTTCAACCACCAACTCGCTGGTGAAAGCGTGCGCTACCAGGGCGAAGTGCTCGTGGTGCGCGATGCCACCGACGCAGAACTCCACCCACATCAAGGCTGCGGCTCATGCAGTGGCAACTGCGGCGACGGCGGCTGCTCAGGCTGCAGCGGCTGCAACTAAGCAGCAAAGTCAACAAGTCAACGAGACTATTGGGCTACGGGACTTTTGGTACACAATACTATAAATCTACTGGTCTACGAGCCAACGAGTGTGCATTTCTGCACTCGTTGGCTCGTAGCTTTTTTGTTTCTATGTTTATTTGAGATTTTTATTATCAAAGCAATAAGCAATAAATGCTTCGTGGCTGACAAAATACCGCAGAAAGCAGAAAGAAGTTTGTTTATTGGTTTTTTATTACTACCTTTGCCACTTCTGTTATGTTTTTCACTATTTTTTTATTCACAACATAAAAAATAAGAAAAAACAATAAATTTATAGTTTAGCGGAATTAAATTAAGTTTTAATTAATTAAACAAATCCATTTTATGAAAAATTTAACCAAACGAGCAAGTGCACTTTTGCTCACATTGTTAGGGGTAGCTTTATTATCAGCAGCCCAAGTAAAACTCACTCCTATCGGAAGTGCCACCAATGCCAAGACCAAGCTACATCGTGCCGCCAATGACCGACAGCCTGTTCTCATTCTGGAAGAAGATTTTTCCAAATTTGAAGCCGGCACCGAGGACGTGCCCGACACAAAAAACACCTCAAACAACCAAACAGGCGTTATCCTTAGTAAATTCACAAAAATGCCTGGTTGGACTGGCGCTGGCGTTCGCCAAGCAGGAGGCACATGCGCCATAGCCGTAGTGACCTATGCTGGCGACAGCGGTCCGGAAAGTGGAACCGGCTTTTTAATGACACCATTAGGCAACTATGCCGGTGACCTCACCATGACTTTCCGTGCACGCCTTTGGACAACGGAAGAAGGTACCGACCAAATGGCTGTCATGATTGTCAGCAAAGAGGTAGGTGTGCTGGAAGACAAAAAAATAGAGGTGGGAAAAGAATGGAAAAACTACACTCTCACATTCAGTAAAGGTGAATTTGCAAATTGCGCTATCGAAATGTTCATGCAAAGCAAGGCGGTGCAGATCGACGACATCAAGGTGACAAGCGTGCAAACATCAATCATTCCACCTGTTGTGCTCGATGCCACTAATTATACAGGCGACAGCTTCATCGCACATTGGGAACCAACCGAAGAGGCAGAAAGCTATTTGTTCAGTCTGTATAAGAAAGAAACAGCTGCTGCTTCTGTGAAGCAAAACTTTGAAACCATCAAAGCCACTGCTAATGGATTGATGGACAAAACCAACTCTGTTATCCCCGAAGGTTGGACCATAGGACTTGACCACGGCAATAGCAAACTGGAAGTGGCCGCCGAAGGCGTTCAAGGAGGCCAAGCCCTCATCTTCGATGAAACAAACGACTTCGTAACCACACCAAAGTCGGAAAAGCCAATACGCGACCTTACACTGTTTGTTAAGAACCTTAACAAGGTGCCTTGCACCAGTCGTCTATATGTGCAAGTGTTGGAAGGTGACCAGTGGTTTATTTTGGGAGCTATCGACATTGAGCGCATTTCTGCTGAAGGAGAAGTGTTCTCGCTTGCCAATAAATTAGAGGCGAATGTGTATCAAGTGTCGTTCGCTTTTGAAAAAAGCGAGGCCGACAAAGACCTTGACGTGGCTATTGCCTTGAGCAATATTTCGTATATGACAGAACCCGACAACACTCCCGTTATCTCTGACAAAGAAGTAACAGGCACATCGTTCAAGGCCGAACTACTCGACCCGGAATCCGACTACAGCTACACAGTAAAAGCGAAAAACGCCACCTTCACCTCTGCTAATTCACGCGAAAAACTGGTGCTCGACCTCACAGCACCTATTCCAGCTCAGGCGAAGGTGACAGACAATGGCTACATCGCTTACTGGCAACCCACTCCAAAGGCAGACGGCTACTACGTGCGCAACTTTAAAGTGTTGACACTGCCCGAAGCACAAGAGAGCGTGCTGCTTGAAGAAGACTTCTCAAAAGTAACAGATGGCACATTGTCGGCTCCAGTCGGTCTTTATAATATATCTGTAGGATTGTTGGATAAATACGATTTGACACAACAACCCGGCTGGATGGGACTATGCAACTACAAAGCAAATGGTATGTTGGGTGGATTCGGTTCTTTCTTTGGTAAAGGTTTGCTGCAGACTCCAACCATGAAGCTTGACGGCAACAATGGTAAATTCAAAGTGGAAATCATAGCGTATGGCGTTATGGGAGCAGCTGGCGACTCGCTGGTAGTGCAAGCCGGAGCAAACGTATTCAAACGCTTCTTCATTCCAGAAGACGAAAAACCTGTACACATCACCACCGAATTTGATTGCGGCGAAGCCGACATGGCTCTATTGCTCTACACATATAGAAATACAGCCTATATGATTGACTATATCAAGGTGAGCCAGGAATTGCCAGCCGGCACAAAGGTGATTACCGAAGCATCAAATGACATGGTTTGGGGCAACGGTAACACATCTTACGAATTTACAAATCTCACTCAAGAGGAAAACGAAACTTTCGGTTTCAGAGTTTTTGCTCACCGTTGGTATCGCGGACAAGAAATTTATTCAGTCTCAAACGAAATGCCTTTGGTTGACCTGAACCAAATTCCAAGCGGATTGGATAAAATCGAAAAAGACTTCAAGGTGTTCACAGCAGGAAACAAACTGCACATTGTAACTCCAAAAGCAGAAACCGTTCGCGTTTACGACATCAACGGAAGATGCCACCTCGAATCACAAGCCATAGCTGGCATGAACATCTACAATATCAGCAACAAGGGTATCTATTTAGTAAAAGTAGGCAACAACACAGCAAAGGTTATCATCAGATAATCCAAATACTCCACCCAAAAAAAGCGGGATAGCCCCACACAAATGGCTCATCCCGCTTATTTTTTTTTAGCCAACACGCCAATTTTATTCACGTCATAAAATGACGCGAATAGCCCATTTTTTCACATCACCACCATTTTTTTCAAATATCACCCATAAATGATGTAGGTTTTCAGTCGGCAAGCTCCCTGTTGGTTTCCTCTGAGCCACCGTTTTTCGGTTCAGTGGATAAATACTGGGGGGGGGCTGAAACAAAAACATAAAAAACAGCCTTTTAGCGATGCCAGTGCTTCGCACCTGT
>SAMEA104315420__coassemble_380_pt1 | contig 30915 bp, 25 predicted proteins | sample SAMEA104315420__metabat2_low_PE_049 | metagenome-assembled genome bin SAMEA104315420 (sample SAMEA104315420) | gut metagenome | biome: Monkey gut; feature: monkey-associated habitat; material: faeces | place: China | collected 2013
AAGCACTGGCATCGCTAAAAGGCTGTTTTTTATGTTTTTGTTTCTGTGCCCCCAGTATTTAACCACTGAACCCATGTTCCTACGTTATAGCGTTATCATTTTTCGTGGTGGCACGAAAAAAAGCCTTGCTCATCGTGAGTGGGTGGGCAAGGCTATGCTGGATGGGATGTTATTCTTTTAGGGAGGATTATTCGGGGTTGATGTCGCCTTCTAATGGGAGGGGCTTGAAGCCTTCGCCGTAGATGTCGTAGGCGTCGGTCACCACCACAAACGCGGCAGGGTCGGCAAGGCGAATTTGCTGCTTCACCGACATCACCTCACGGCTGCCCACCACCAGGAAGAGCATTTCCTTATCGTTGCCAGTGTAGAGGCCGTGGCTCTTGATTACGGTGGCTGTGCGGTCGAGGTCTTTCAAAATATAGTCGTGAAGCGAGTGCATTTCCTTGGCGCTAATCACGAAGATAATCTTATCGTTGGCGCTACCGTTGATGACATACGCCACGGTGCGTGAAGTGACGTAAACCGCAATGAGCGAGTAGAACGACAGCAACCAAGATGGCGACGACACATCTTGCGCCTCGGTACCCACACCGAAACCAATCACCACCAAACCGAATGCCACTACCATACCATCGCAAATGAGAATGGCGGTAGAGAATGGAATGTGGAGGTATTTCTGCATAATCATACTGATTACGTCGGTTCCGCCTGATGTGGCACCACCGCGCACCATCAAACCGCAACCCAAACCGATGAACACCGCACCCACAATGCTGGTGAGCATCAAGTGGTCGGACATGTTCACCACGCCGCCAAGCAACTGAGCAGGGTCGAGCGCACGGAGGGCTTCCTCGGTGGGATAAGAGAGGGCTTCGATAGTGTTCATCAAGAATGGGGTGAGCAACACCGACACGATGGTGCGACCACCAAACTTACTGCCGAGCATCACCATAGAGGTGATGAGCAGCGGAATATCAAACATATATCCGAAATAACCCACCTGAATTGACGGGAAGATGTTGTGCATAACGATGCTCAAACCATACACACCGCCAGGCACAATATTGTAGGGGTTGATAAAAATAGTGAAACCTATCGACATACACACGCAGCCCAACAAGATGCTAAACCACGTCGTTGCCTGAACTTTCCAATCAATCACAGGGTCGTTACCAACCAGGAATACTCGAATCTTTTGCTTTAAACTCATTGTTCAAAATAATTGCTTAGGTGTTAGTCTTTATAATCGCTCTACAGAGCATGGCAAAGTTAAGAAAAATTTAGAAATCCACAAAAAACGCCACGATTTTCCTCTACAATTCTCGCCAAAAAAAGCACCTGTCGAGGGGTTTCGACAGGTGCTTGTGAGGTATGATTTTGCTATTTCTTCGTTAGCCGAGAATCATATTGATGAGGGTGGTGACGTCGGTCACATTCACCTCGCCGTCGCCGTTGAGGTCACAGCGTTCGAGTGGCAAATCCACCGTGCCCAAAATCTTGTTGATAAGGGCGGTGACATCGCTCACGTCAATCGCACCATCGCCGTTGAGGTCGCCAAGTTTGTGTTCAGCATCTTTCAGCACCACTTCCACAGCATCGGAATAGTCGGATTCGGTGCCGTCGGTGTAAACGGCTTTCACCTGATATTTGAATGTGCCGTTCTTTGCCAAATTCTTCACGGTGTAGAACGCGTCGGTAATGCCGGTGATTTCACGCTGCACGCTGTCGCCAGTTTCCACAGCCACCTTGCGAGGAGCCGACTGGGCATTGCTTGCATTGCCAGCATACACCTTCACATTGGTGAGCAGCACACGCTTTTTAGTGGCAAGGTTTTCAATTTTCACCTTATTCACGCCTTCGGCAGCACCTTGAAGCACCACGGTATAGGAGGCTGCTTCTTTCTTCAAAGTCACGGTTTTTGTTTCAAGTGTATTGCCTTCTGCGTTGAGCACGCTGATTTTCATTTCCACGCCGGTATCGGTACCGTAAGAGGCGGCTTTTGCCATTACGGTGGTCACACCTGCTGATGCCGAAAGGTCGATGGCTGGGCTGGTGACAGAGCCTGTGGCCTTACCCGAACCCAAACGCAAAGCGGTGCTTTCGTCGTAGGTGGCACCTGCTGTGCGCCATTTGGTGGTGCCCTCGCTCATGTCTTCGTCGAGCAGCAATTTCGCATCGCCCGATGGTGGAGGTGTGATGCCCTTGCCACTCACATAGAGGGTGTAGGACTGCACATCTTGAACAGGCACCCACGATGCCTTAAACGAGGTGGCGGTGACGTTGGTGGCCTCGTTAGCCTCCATCATGTCGATGGCGCGAGCCTTGAGATTAACCACCGATTTCAGTGCGCCAGCGGTGAGGGTGAGCGTGCCTTGCGCCTCGGCGTGGCTTGGGCTGCAATAGGTCACCACAATGCTGGTGCCCTCCATGGCTTGAGCCGCTGTAATAGTGGTGGTAGAGGTGGTGAAGCCTGCGCCACTGAGCGTAACGGTGATATTGTCGGTGATATTGCGCGCCTTCACTTCAATGGTTTGGCTGGCGGTAGAGCCAGTGTAGTTGGTGCCGAAATCCACAGTTGAGCCATTTACAGGCAGGGTGATACGTGGATCGTCGCCGGTCAAGCCCTCATACCATTCAGCATCTTGCTTGTCGCCCCAAATATATTCCACCAGTTCTGGGTGGTCGATGAATGGGTTGCGATTGTGCTGGAGGTCGTAGGCGGCATCGTTGCGCTTGATTTCCTTATCGCTCACAGGGTCTTGACGGTGCCATTTGAGCATCAAATTCAAGTACCACGATTGATACACTGGATAGCTGGTGCCGTCGAGAATGGTGCCAGCAGTGCCGTTGTTCACCCAACTGCCGATTTGTGTGTTGTAGCGAGTTGCCATGTAGAAATAGGTGCGCGCAAAGTCGCCCTTGTATTCATCATCTGGCTCCCACACGGTGCCAGAATAGCCTGGCGCAGTGCAATGCCCCAAGCGGCCCTTGCCGTAGTAGCCGTCGTTTGACAGGCGGGTGCCACCCTCACATTCACCATAAGGATAGTTGCTGCGCTGATTGTTGACGAAGCCATCGGTAGGATAAACGTGGAAAAGGTCGCTCTTCATAGGCGTGCGCTTGTCAAACCAGCTCTGTGGAAACGCGTGCTCACGGTTTATCGACTGTCCTATTTTGCTGTAATTCTTATTGATGCGAGAATCGTTCACCGAGTATTTCACATTACTATACATGTCGATGAGATAGCCTCCTACGGCATCGGTGTAGGGATAGGCATCTTCAAAAAGATTGTTGTAAGAGATTACTCTCGTGTTGGCGGAAATGATAGAGCAGAGTTGCGAAAGGAGTGTCTTCTGCTTCTTTCCCTCGGCTTTCTTGTAATAATCAGCCGGCTGCTTCGCTGCCTGACCAGCAAAAGCCGCCAACAGCAAAAGCCCAAAAATAAATGTAATACGTTTCATTGTTAACCTGATAATGAAGATTTTAAATGAGTGGCAATAATAATTAGCTATGCGTAAAGTGATTTTATGCAGGAGCGCACAGATTTAATTATCTGAGCATAGCACTATTAATGCGCAAGCTGTGCGCTCCTACAGATACGTCCTGAAAAATCTTACTAAGCAAAGCGGCGGTTGCCGTTATCGCTTCTGTGGCTTAGCTGATTCTTCTTGGGATTTTACTTTGCCGGCGAGCATACCACATGCGGCGGAAATGTCTTCGCCACGGCTGCGGCGAATGGTGCAGGTAATGCCACGGCCATTCAAATAGTCGCGGAACTGTGCCATACGCTCGTCGCTACTTGTGCGCAGTTTAGGAATTTCGGGAATGAGGTGGTAGCGAATCAAATTCACACGCACATGCTCGTCGGGAATGATTTCACGGAGTGCCTCGGCGTGCTTGATGTCGTCGTTAAACCACTGCCACATAATGTATTCCACCGACAAACGGCGCTGGTGGGCGAAGTCGTATTCGCCGAGCATATCCATCACATCGCGGATTGGGTAAACCTTTTCGAGTGGCATCATCGACTGGCGCTCCTCTGCCACGGCATTGTGTACGCTCACAGCAATGTGTACCTGTGTTTTTTCCACCAGTTCGCGCAGAGCAGGCTTCACACCCACTGTGGAAACGGTCACACGCTTCGGGCTCCACGCAAAGCCCCAATCCGAAGTGAGAATTTCAATCACATTCAGCACGGCATCAAGGTTGTCGAGGGGTTCGCCCATACCCATAAACACGATATTGGTGAGGGTGTGGGTTTCGGGAATGCTCAACACCTGGTTGATGATTTGGTTGGCGGTGAGGTTGCCATGGAAACCTTGGCGGCCCGTCATACAGAAATAGCAGTTCATACGACAGCCCTTCTGCGACGATATGCAGAGGGTGGCACGGTCGTCGTCGGGAATATACACGCTTTCCACTTTCTTGCCTTCACCAGCATCGAAAAGATACTTCACGGTGCCGTCTTCGCTCTTTTGAGCGCTTTCGGGGGCATAGAGTCCTACGCAATATTCGGCTTCAAGACGCTGACGGTTGGCCTTCGAAATATTGAGCATCTCGTCGAAACTGGTCACACGCTTGCCATATATCCATTGAGCCAACTGGGTGGCAGCAAACTTTGGCATACCCAAAGACGACGTAACGCGACGCAATTCATCAAGCGTCATACCAGCCAACGGCTTCAATTTTTTCGTTTTCTTATTTTCCATATTGAAAAATCTATTACATATTAAGTCGAATTTACAAAGTTAGTGATTTTCCCCCACTCCACCACCACTATCCCCCACAAAAAGCACATTTCATTTGTTTGCAGGCGTATAACTCTGCTCATCCTCTGCCACCATTGCTGGTGCGGAAATCTGCTCATCACATATAAGGCAAATCCCTAAAGCATCTTCCAATTTGGAAAGGGTGTCAAGCGACATATTTTCCTTACCTTTCACAATCTTTGATACATATTGCTGGGTGCAGCCCATACGCTCCGCTAAAGCCTTTTGGGTCAACTTCAACTCCCTCATTCGCAGCAACACCTTCACAGCTATTCTTTGCGAATGGCGAAGCCACGACCAGTTGCCGCGCCTCCATTCTGCTTCCTCGCGCCATGTCGATGGCTTCTCGCTCTTGTGAGCCTCTAAAAATGCAAGTGTCTTTTCTTTCATAGCTTACCTCCTTCACTTTTATTGTATCTCTGATAAAAAATCCTCAAACCCTTCTGCATCAACTGCACCTCCACTGAGCAAGAAACTGCGCACAACTTCCATTTTGTTGAGTTCTGCTAAAGTATGCTCTCGTTCTTGCATCGTACGAGTCAACTTAATGGCTCCACCAGTAATGATGTAACACCCTGGTTCAAGTTTAATTGCATAAATACGTAGCCATGAAGCATGTCGTGGACGATTCTTAACCTTTGCTTTTTCCTTTCCTAATAGCATTTCACTTGTTCGGCTATTCTCCAATGGGCGAAATATTTTATCAAGGTCTGCATCTGGCGAAATATCAAGAATCAAGCATTGCATGCTTTGACTGTCGTCAACTGTATCATATATAGCTTGATTGATGTCGGTAATCTTAAAATAAGATGTTAAATCCGACATGTTTGCAAGAAAAAAATCTACCAGCCACTCAGGGTCGCTCCATTGTTCAAACAATATCTGAAGCGCATTATCTTTTGCCCCTTCATAGCGTACAGCCCAAAGCGTGTTATTGTCAAGAATTTTGTCAAATGTCATATTGAGAACTTTTTATCCACATCGCAAAGTTAATGAATATTCAAGAGAAAAACAACTGTCAGTTGTTAATTTTGCGATTTTTTTAATTGATTGAGGTATGGTGGCGAGGGTGTAGCGAAAAGGCATACACACACGTTACGAAGGTGACGTTTTTGGTAATTCCGCCCTTACAGGGCTGCAACTCCTGGTATAAACAAAATATATCCGCCTTGGGTGGGGCGGATATATTTTGCTTGTATTGGGAATGTTATTTTTTGGGGAATGGAGGGAATTAGCGAGCGAGGAGTTTGGCGGTGGCTTTGGTGCCGTCGGCCATTGTCACCACTGCGAGGCAGAGGGTGCCTTGTGGGAGGGTGAAGGTGGCTTGGGTGCCGCTGATATTGGCATCAACGCCCAACTTTTCGCCCATCAGTGTGAACACATCCACTGCCTTGATAGCCTTTGGAGCGGTCAGGGTGGCTACGCCTGCTGTCACCTGAACGGAAAGTGCACCACCCTTCTTCACTTCGGTGATAGAGGTGGGCATTGGCACGATTGGTTCTGGGTCGGGGAATGAGGTGATGGCACGGGTGCGGCACACATGGAAATACTGCTTGGGCTGGCCATTTGAATATCCACCTTCAAACGACAGGAAGTTCACCAAATCGTTGCTCATCATGGTAGATGTCCAATATTTGTCGGCAGAGAGTGCCGCGCCTTTAGCCTTGGCAAGATTGGCGTTGAACGCCGCACGAGCATCAGGATAAGGGTTGGTGTCGGGCTTGCCGTCCTTGTTCACCATTGTCACGCTATTGCCGGTCCAGTTGTTGACCTGACCTTTGCTCACGTCGGCATCTTTTTCCACCCAAACGAGTCCGCACGAAGCAGCGAAAAGTTGACGCATCTCATCTACGGCAGGCAAATACCATTTCAGATTTTCGTTGGATTTCGACACGCACCAGTTAGCGGCTTGGAATCCGCTTGCCCAGTCGGCGATTTTTGCGATTTCGGCGCAGTTGGCGGCACCATCCATCACATCGGTAGCGGCAGGAATAGCCACGGTGGCTTTCGACCAGCTGAGTTGTTCGCCCTCATCGAGGCTCACAGCCTTGCCGGTTCTGCCGTCGGCATTGATATAGTAAATCATACCCACGCAAGTTTTGCCTTCAACCACAGCACCTTGTTCCCAAGTGCCGTCAGAGAACAAATAGTTGCCCACCTTTGGGGCTTTCAATGCCACGGTGAGCGACAGTTCTGCCGACTTGTCGCCACAGGTTGCACGCAGCACGGTAGTGCCCGGCGCCATACCACGCACTTTGCCATTAGTGGCAATGGTGGCAACACGAGGTTCCGACGAAGTCCATTCCACCGTGGCGCCAGCAGCGGCCTCGGCAGGAAGAATTTCAGCCTTGTAGGTGCGGGAGCCACCTACGGCGAGTTTTGCACTTGTTGGGGTGATTGTGATTGACTCTACAGGCACGCTTTGTGCCGAAACGGTAAATGCAGTTGAGGCTATCAGCGCAGCCACTGCCATCATCATTTGATTTTTCATTAAGGGGTTGGAATAATTAGTGTATCAAAAAATCTTGAATTTTTAACCCAAATCGGTCATTAGGGCTTGTGGTATTTCGGAGTTTTAGAAGAATGAATTTTGTTTGTCTTTTAATGAGTGATAGCGAGCTATTACGAATTAAAAACAAGCAAAAGGCATCTTATAAAAGCCGAAAGACCGCAAGAAGTAATCTAAAAAATCTTCATACGGCCTAATGACCGATTTGGGTTTAATTCACAAAAATAGTGATATTTCGCAATTCCCACAACAAACCAAGATTTTTTCAAGAAAAAAAGAAAAAAAAGCAAGCCGTTTCTGGCGGAGCAGGAACGGCTTGATATGTGAATTATCGGGGATGCTTATTTGAGCATTTTTTGGAGAAGAACTGGCTCGTTGGTGGTGATGAAGTCGATACCATTGTCGATGCACCATTGCAAGTCTTCCTTCTTGTTCACGGTCCAGGCGTTGGTCTTCAAGCCCAGGTCGTGGCACTCCTTAATCCATTCAGGGTGTGCCTTAAACACTTTGTAGTGATAGTCCATGCCGGCAGCGCCGATTTCCTTCAGTTTCTTTGGTGGCATTTCGCCATTCAAGTAGTAAACTTCAGTGCCTTTAGGCGCATATTTGATGAGTTCGCACATAGCGTTTGGAGAGAAGGTGATGTAGGTCACGCGGTTCTCCAATTCGTAGTGCTTCACCAAAGCGAGGGCTTTCATCACACACATCGACTCTTGGATAAGGTCGGCGTGAGGCTTCACTTCGAGCACCACCTGAATGTTGGGGTGCTTGGTGAATTCTTGCAAATACTGGTCGAGAGTGCTGATGTATTCACCGTTAGGCACTTTCTGACCAGCCACGTCCTTGGCAAGTGATTTTTGGATTTCCACACCATTGATAGTGGCATCGTGGTTCACAAACACCTGACCGTCTTTGGTCAACCAAATGTCGAATTCCGAGCCCCAGCAGTGGATAGAGTCGGCCTTGCAGAGGCTGCGGATAGAGTTTTGTGCCGATTCGGTGGCAGTTTGCATCTTGATGCCCTTACCTGTTTTCCAATAGCCACGGTGAGCCACCACAAGTGGCTTTTGAGCCACAGCTGCGAGGCTGAGCATAGCCGCAGCTGCACAAACGATTGCTTTTAATGCTTTCATAAAATCTTTTATGTTTTTAAAAATTACTGGCAAAGCCAAATCAATGACTTTGCCAGTCGTTTATTGGTTTAATTCCACTTTAAAAAATTTTAAAGACGGATTATTAGCGTCCTTCCACCTTGAAGTTGTCAACAAAGATACGGTTCTTACCCTTGCCGATAGTCTTCAGTTGCACATCGAATGCACCACCGAGAATCACGATTTGGGTGTCGCTTGTAGCACCGTCCACATAGATGGTGTAGTTGGTGTTAGGATTTTCCCATACGAGCAAGCCATCGGGGTCGGTAGTGTAGTTGAAGTGGTTGTCGTCGGTGAGCATGAATGAAGCCACATCGTTGAGCACGATTTGAGACTTGTTTTCATCGCAGTAAAGCACACCGTTGATAATTTCGCCGCCGTTGCCACCGATAATCTTAGTCACCTTACCCGGACCAAGAACACCTACATACACCTGCACATCGTCGAGTGTACCACCCTTGGTGCAGTAGCCCACCAGCTGCATACTTACAGCGATGTCCATACCGCTACCGATTTCAGGAATCTTTGGTGACACGAGGTCGCCGCCGTAATGAGTTTTACCCAGTTTCAAGAAGCCTGGACGGCCGTAGCACAAGTTGTTGCGTGAAGTCCAGCCGTGTGAGAGTTCTTCATCGGTCCACTTGTCGAAGCGAGAATTCGATTCACCGTCGGTAACCCAACCAAGAATACTGGTATCGGAGTGGTTCATCCAGCTGAAGTTTTCGAAGAAGAGCGCACCAAGCTGAGTGACTGGAATATCAATGCTGAGGGCTGTGTAGTTGCCAGTGCCTTGGATATGGAGAACTGCGAAGCGGTCCTTGTTAGAGGCGGTGCAGTTCAGCATCACAGAGTTGGGGTCGGTTTCGCTTGGAGTCACGGTAATCCAGCTCACATCGTCGCCTTCCTTCACTGGGCGCACCTCATAGGTGTAAGGTACGTTGGTAAGCACAGAGAATGGAGTGGCGCCACCTTCGCGTGCAATGGTGATGCTGTTGGCAGATGGCTTGATGTAAGGCTCGCTACCGGTTTGGCGAATGGTGAGAGGCACAGGTTGCTCCACACCGTCGAGGTAGATTTTATACACCATGTCGCGGGTGTCGGGCTTCTTGTTCTCTACGGTTGAGAGGCGGATAATGCCATCGCCTTCACCTTCGGTTGGGAACACGCGGCACCAGCCGTTTTCACTTTGGCAAACGAGTTTCCATGGGCGATTACTGCGCACCACAATCTTCTTAGCCTCTGAATAGGCAAGTGTGTCCACCGCTTCGTAATTGAAGTCGTAGGTCATATTCTCCAAGCCTTCGAGAGTGAAATATGGGTCGCCTGTAAACTTATCGTCGTCGCTACAAGCAGTGAAGCCCATCGCTGCCACCACTGCAAGAGCGGCAAGCAGCAGAGATTTCATATATTTCTTCATAACCATTAATGTTCTTTATAAGGGAATAATTCATTACCTGTGATGGCTGAATAGCTCCACCATACAGGAGTCTTCATAGTGTTGTCGCCACCCATGCGAGCGAGGGCTGCGTCCACGTTTTCGCGGTTGTTGGCCACGGTGGTGTTAGGATAAGCGAAACGCTGAGGGTACTTGTAGTCGTTGAAATCGGTACCGTTACCGATAGTGAGCACAGGGTAGCCGGTGCGGCGCACTTCGTGATATGCTTCCATACCAGTCCAGAAGAGGGCGAGGTATTTTTGTTCGCCAATGAGTTGGAGCTTGTTTTCAGCCTTGTCCCAGTTAGCGAGGTCGGAAGCGAGGAATGTGGTCACGTCTTCGTCGGTGATGTAGCATGGAGTTGCGCTAAACAATCCCCAAGGAGCCCACTTCAGGAGCGAAGCCTTCACAGCACCCTCATAAAGTTCTTGAGGAGTCTGGTCGAGGGTGATTTCGCCACGCTGTTCCATTTCAGCCAAAATGAAGAGCACTTCGGCGTAGTCCATAAAGTAAACAGGGGCATCGTCGCGCACAAACACCTCATAGTTGAGCTGAGCGGCACCAACGTTTGATCTGCTGCGTTCGTCAGGTGTACCACCAGAGATAGCGCCCTTCCATCCGTCGTTGCCTTCATTGAACCAGATTGGGAGGCGTGGGTCGGTGTACGACTGAATGCCTTGATCGTCGGTGTAAACGGTCATCTTGATCATCTGCTCAGATGCCTTGTAGGTGCTGCTGGTGAAGTCGGTTTTCAGCTTATTGTGGAAATAGCTGAAATATGGGTCAATACCGGTGAGCTGCACTGTGGCATTGTCGGCATTGCTTGAGATTACTGGATATTTGGTTTGGTCGTTGATCATTGCCTGAATGCGTTCGCCTGATTTCATTTCGGGGCGACCGCTCACACGGCAAAGCAAACGGAGCATCAGCGAGTTGTTGAACTTGCGCCATTGCTTCAAGTTGCCGGCATACATCTGGTCAACTGCGCCCAAAGTGGCATCGGTCTTAGGATTTGCGGCATAAATCTCATTGGCTTTCTCAAGGTCGGCAAGCATGTCTTCATACACCTCTTTTTGTGATTCAAACACAGGCTTGATGATACCTTCGCTACGGCCACGGAATGCTTCCTTGTAAGGAATGTCGCCATAGATAGCGGTAAGGTTTTCCATCAAAAGCACCTTGAGTGTCAAACCCACAGCCTCAGCGGCAGAATTGTTGTACTTCTGTGCCAATTCAATCATGTGCATGATATTGGTGCAGCGGTTAGCGTAGCCGTTCCACACGCTTGAGAAGTTGGCTTCACCAATTTTGTAACGGTTTTCTTCACGAGTGCCACCGCCGCTGAAAGTGGTGTATTGCACAAGCTCGTCGTTCCAGAACCAGCTGTAGTTTTGCCACTGGTTGTTGGTCATGCCATAGAATGTGGGGGTGAACATTGCATAAGGGTTCTGCAAGTCGCCGAGTATCATATTGTTTGGGTCGTGATTTGTTTCTTCAAAATCGCGGGTGCAGGAAGTGCCCATCACACTCAAGCCTAACACCGCCAAACCCATATATAATAATTTCTTTTTCATAATTTGTGTTGATTAATTCTGTAGTGTTTAGAAGCTAAGTTTCACATTCACGCCATAAGAGCGAGTCATTGGGAAGGTCATGGTTTCGATACCGCTGGTGATGTTGGCACCATTGAGCGAACCGCCTTCTGGGTCGAATGCTGGGAAGCTGGTGATACAGAAAAGATTGGTAGCATACACACCAAACGATGCTCCTTGAAGCACTTTGGTCTTAGCGCAGATGCTCTTTGGAAGAGCGTAGTCGAGGCGTACTTCCTTACACTTCAAGAAGTCGGTCTTGAAGGTGTTTTCTTCCACGTTGTCGCGGTTCCACTTGTAAGAGCTGTAGTAAGTGTTGATGTTTTCAGTCACAGTAGTATTCTTTTGGTAGGTAATAGTGCCATCGGCGTTCTTCACCGCATTTACACCTTGCACCACCAAACCGTCTTGACGGCCTTCAAGTGAGTTGGTGAGCTTACCTTGATAGCTCAATGCGAAGTTGGTTACCGAGAAGCAGTGACCACCCATCTGAGCAGAGAATGTGGCGCTGAGGGTGAAGTCTTTCACACGGAGCTTCTGGGTCATACCACCACGCCATGTTGGAGCCACCTTGCCGATGCGACGAGTTGGGCTCTGGTCGAGCACTGGATAACCATTCTTGGCATTCACGAGAATTTGACCTGAACAGTCCACGGTGTTGCCGTTTTCGTCGGTGTAGGTTGATCCTTCAGGAGCACGTTGGTAGCCCTTACCATAAATCACGTTCATTTGTTGACCTACGTAAGAGTAGATATACACACGGTTACCGATGGTGGTACCATTGTTGCCTAATTGAAGTGGAGTTTTTGGATCCCAACCTTCTTGGTAGCTCACGAGCTTGTTCCAGTTGCGGCTCCAGTTGATGTCCATGCTCCATTGCACGTCTTTAGCGCGCACTGGCACAGCATGCAAGCCGATTTCAATACCGCGGTTGCGAATCTCACCAGTGTTAATCTTCATAGAAGTGGCACCGATGATAGCGTCGGTAGCGGCAGAGATAATCTGATCGGTGGTTGAAGAAGTGTAGAGCGCCACGTCGAGGCCGAAGCGGTTTTGGAAGAACATGGTCTCAAGACCCATTTCCCAGCTTTCCACATTTTCAGGCTTGATATATGGGTTGGAAATGCTGCCTGGCACGGTGTAGCCACCGAAATAAGTGGCAGAGCGGGTGTAAGTGTCGTTCAAAGTGTATGGGCTGGTGTCGTTACCCACGTTTGCCCAAGAGAGGCGAACCTTCAGCATATCCACCCACTTAGCGTGCTTCTTGAGGTTGAGAGCCTTGTCCACGAGGATACTTGCACTTACTGATGGGTAGAAGAATGACCAGTGACCGGGGCCGAGAGCCGACGACCAGTCGTTACGGCCGGTGATGTCGAGATAGTAGGTGTCGGCCCAGCTGAGCGATGCCATACCATAGAAGCTGTTCACTTCTTTTTTCGACTTGTTGTTGTAAGGAGTTGGGTTCACACCCACAGGAGTGTTGTTAGGATTGTAAACGCCTGGTTCACCAAGTTCGCTGAGGGTGATGTAAGAGCGATACCATCTGCGGGTCATGTTGTTGCCACCGAATGCCACGGTGATGCCGAGTTTCTTGTTCACGAGTTCGTTGTTCACGTAGCGGAGCAGGAAGTCGTGGTTGTACTCGTAGTCGCGGATAGTCTGTTCGCGATAGTAGCCTTTTTCATAACCTGGAGAGTAGTATGGGCGTTGCAGCTGGCGGAATTCGTCGTTGATGTCGAGACCGCTTCTGAGGTCGAGAGTCAAACCCTTCACAGGAAGCTTAATGTTGAGCGACACGTTACCGTAGATACGGTCTTTCTTGTTGCCGTTGAGTGCTTCGTAAAGAATGCGATAAGGGTTGTAGGTGTTTGAAGGGTTGATGGTGTAACCATTTTCCACGTTTTCGCGAGTGAAGCGACCTTGGAAATATTCGTCCTTATAGTCTTGAATAGGGTTACAAGAGAAGCCCCATGCGAGCAAGTACATTGGGTTGGATGCGCTATAACCAGCCACAGGCATATTGTCGGACGACTTGTGGGTGTAGGTGGCTTTAGCGTTGAGTTTCACCCACTTGTTGAGTTGGGTAGTACCAGAGAAGTTCACTGTTTGCTTTTGGTAACCAGTGTTAGGGAGAATCCAATCGTTGTGAGTGTCGGTGATTGACAAACGCGCGCTTGAGCCCTTGCCGTTACCACCATCGATGGTGATGGTGTTGTTGTAGGTCACACCGGTTTCGAAAATACCAGAGAACCAGTCGTCTTGGTAAACCCATGGTTTCTTTTCATAGGTGCCGTCTTCCCAGTTGCGAGAAGAGTAGAGGTAGCGCATTTGGTTGGCGTCGTATCTTGCACCGAATGCGTAGCGAGAGTAGTTACGGGTCACAGCCACGCCGTCGGGAGCGTCTTCAGCTGCGATGTTCCAGATAGAGAAGTCTTTGTAACCGAGGTCGCCACCAGGGCCGTATTCCTTTTGGAAATCGGGGAAGTAGCTTGCCTTTTCCCATACGATTGAAGAGTTGATCGACACACCCACACCCTTGCGTTGGCGGCCGTTCTTGGTGGTGATAATGATAGCACCGTTAGCTGCACGGCTACCGTAAAGCGCAGTAGCAGCAGGGCCTTTCAGCACACTCACGTTTTCAATGTCTTCAGGGTTGAGGTCGGAAGCGGCGTTACCGAAATCGACTGGGGCATCGTTGTTGGAGTAGCTACTACCGCTACCTGATGAAGTGCCACCAGAGGTTACAGGCACACCGTCGATAACGAAGAGGGCTTCGTTGGCACCATAGTTGAGCGATTGGTCGCCACGGAGCACAACGCGCACCGAACCGGTAGGACCAGAGTTTGCGCCAGTGAGGCTCAAACCAGCCACCTTACCATCCAGACCGTTCAGCCAGTTACCGCTTGAAGTCTTGGTGAGTTCGGAGTTGTCGACTTTGGAGACAGCGTAACCCAGCGATTTCTGTTCGCGAGTGATACCCAGTGCTGTAACTACCACACCCTCGAGCATCTTGCTTGATTCTTCCATTGTAAGAGTCACTTTACCATTCACAGGCTTCACTGTTTTGGTTTTGTAACCCACAGAGTTTACTACAAGCACAGCATTCTTGCCGTTCACCTTCAGAGAGAAGTGTCCGTCGATGTCGGTGCTTGTACCGTTTTTAGTACCCTTTTCCATAACGGTGGCGCCAATCATAGGCGTTTTGCCGTCACTTTCGAAAATGGTACCTGTCACTCTATCCTGCGCCGCTACCGAAGTGGTGAGCACAAGCATAACGAGCAACCATGCGAATTTTAACGCGTGTTTAAAATGCATCATAGAAAGTTGTTATTAGTTATTAATTGATTTGAATTTGCTATTGAGTGGCAATCTGTAGTAGTATTGCTGTTCATTGAAATCGGTTATCTTAGTTTAATAAACTATTTACAAAATTAAGGTTTTTAAACCATTCTTCAAAAACAATTACACCAAAAAATGATTACAAAAATGTTAAAAATAAGTGTTAACAATGCAAACACCACCCAATGCACTAACCCACAGCGCATTACATACGCTACAACCTATGGAGAAAACCGAGGGTTTTAGGGGTTATTTCTCAATTAATTTGAATACTTGGGGGATATATAGTAATTTTGCACCGTCATTTTTTACAAACTATCGCTAATGGAACTTTTTGGACACACAAAGGATGTGATTCGCGCTAATTATTTCTACCTGATGGAACGCCTGTGCCCATCAAAAATCAGCGACGCGCGAGATATTCCCATCATTATCAACAATTACAACCGCCTGACGATGCTGAAGAAGCTCATCGGCTCACTCACCTCGCGCGGCTACACGAATATCGTGATTCTCGACAATCAGAGCACCTATCCCCCACTGCTGGAGTGGTACGCCAAGTGCCAGTTTGAGGTGATTCGCCTGCCCAAAAACTACGGATTTAAGGCACTGTGGAAATACGCTCCGGTGCGGAAGCGTTTTTGCTCCGACTATTACATCTACACCGACCCCGATGTGCAACTCTCGCCCGAATGTCCTGCCGACGTGGTGGAGCGCATGTTCCATATCCTGAAATGCAAGCGAAAGAAGGCGTTTAAAATCGCACCGTCGATTCGCATCACCGACTTGCCCGACTGCTACGAGCACAAACAGGACGCAATCGACTTTGAAAGTAAATATTTTAAGGAACAGACCGAGGAAGATGGACTCACACTCTACCGTGCGCCTATCGACACCACATTTTCGCTCTACCGCCCTCGCATCGGGCTAAGCCGCCGTGTGTCGCTGGAGTCGTACCGCATGGCAGAGCCTTACAGCCTGCTCCACCTGCCATGGTATCAAGATTCAGCGAACCTCGACGAGGAAGATCGCTACTACATCAATTCCGCCCGCCAAGCCACAATGTGGTCAACGAAAAAATAGTTTTTTTTAGAAGTTAAGGAGTTAAGAAGTTAAAGAAGTTAAGACGAATGCTTTTTAGCTTGTAATCAATCTTTTAACCTCTAATTTCTAATTTCTGGAATGATTTTTTTCCAGAATTTAATCATTCTTTTCTTATTCCATCCGTGGCAGCCGAAAGGCAGTTGGTTGCCGTTTTTCTTGTAGCAGTAGGCTGGGTGTTTGTCGAAGCTGAATTTCAGGGCTTCGAGATAGTCGGGGTATTTGAAATCAAGCCCGTTGCGGTTGGGCTCGATGGCAAAAAACACATCTTCGTTGAACAAATGATACTTTTCGTGCGACAAATATTGCTCGATGAGCGCGCGCAACTGCTTAGTGGCACGAATGTGCGACTCCACCTTTCGAAGCGAAAGTCCACCATTGCCCACCTTGTTGCCGGTGATTTGCGAATTGGGTTTGCCGGTGATGTCGCAATAGCATTTCTTGATTTTTGAGCACAGACGCATGAGCGGATTGCGGTAGATGTCGCGCACTATCCACGGCGCGCCCACATAGTCGTAGCCTTTGGCGCACCACTGGTGGAGTTCGTCGCGGAAAATATAAGTATCGAGTTGGGCAATCAGGACGTACTCAAAGCGTGAAAAACGCTCATAGAATGCCGTGGAGAGCATCAGCGTGTTGTAGGCGTGAATGTTGGTGAAAAAGTTGTCGTCGAAACACTCCTGCTTCACCTGCGGAAACATCTTCCCCACCTCAGCCAACTCAAGCGAGGCAGGTTTCACAAAATAAATAGGATAGTCTTTCAGCACCGCCACGATGTTTCGCAACGAAACTTCCTCATGCTCACCAAGCGTGTCCCTGTAAATCGGGACCAACACAGCCACTTCTTCCGTCATACGTCAAAAAATATAATTCAAAACTTCCAACAAAGTTACAAACATTCCCCTACATAACCAAAACCACCCCCACTTGACAGGGGCTTGGCTCACACAGATTCAACAAGATTCAACAAAAAAATCCGTGAAAAATTGTGCAAATTTGTGGCTGAAAAAAAACACCCTAATAAAAGTCAACGGGTCAACAAGTCAACAGGTCAACGAGTAATAGGGTATGGAGGTTTTAAAAAAAATAGGTGAAAATTGGGTTTAAATGGATAAAATAGGTGTGAAAATCGGATTAAATGGGAGGGTGCAGCCCCCACGCTCCCCTCGGTGATGGCATTGGTGGGGGGGGGTAAAAAAATGCCTCCGAGTGGGGATGAACCCTCTCGGAGGCGGAAGTTATATCTGTGTTAGATTAATTCTTGGGAGAATTATTTAACTTTTTCATAAATATAAACTTCGTGGATTTCCTTGGTGTAACCTTCGTTAGCGAAAGGACCTTGGCTCATACCGAGGATGATTTGAGTACCACGGTTGTTGAGAACGAGGAGGTCGTCGGTAACTGGGTCGATGCAAAGACCTTCGATTTCACCTGCACGGCGGAAGTCGGTCATTTCGCGGAGCAATTCTACTCTGCCACCCATAGCACCACCAGCGATCTTGCCAGTACGCTTAACTACCTTACCTGCCTTGTCGGTCTTAACTGACCAAGGAGTATCCTTAACAGGTTCAGTACCGTCAACGAGACCAGTGTAAGGAGCGCCAGTGATGTCCATCTTGTACACGTTGTCAGCGATGTGGTAAGTAGATTCACCATCGTCAGCAGCGAGAAGCATAGTACCATCAACTACGAAGATACCTTGGCACCAGTATGGTTCAGGACGGCATTGTACCTTAGTGTAGTATTGCTTAGTTTCGAGGCTGTAAGCATATACATAGCGGCTGTCAACCCAGTCAGAGAGCCATACGAGGTTGCGTTCGCGGTCAACTGCAACACCAGAAACTTCAACTTGACCAGATTCTGGACGCCAAGGAATACTTTCCACATATTGGAGAGTGTTAGCGTCGTAGATGTCAACAGAGATGTTCACACCACGGCCGAGGTTGAAATATTCGTTACCGGTGTAGATCTTGCCATCGTAAACGTCGATGTCGCCGAAGTGGTTAGCACCACCCTTAGCTGGATCTGGGTTGTTGAACAATGGGTCGATGAACTTGCCAGTCTTTGCGTCCTTAGTCTGAACACGCTTCTTAACGAGGTTCCAGTTACGGTCGAATTTGTAAAGACCACGAGTGTCAGATACGTAGAAGTAGTCCTTGTCGGCAGCGATACCTTGACGGCCAGGAACTTCAACAACTTTCTTCAAACGGTATTCAGTACCGAGGTGTTGAGCGTTTGCCAAACCAAATGAGCAAACAGCCAAGAGAATCATTAATTTTTTCATAATAACTTTTTTAAGTTTTTGTTAATGAAATTGTTTTATAAAAATTTGGTTAAGAGTTTACTTCAAGTAGGATAATTAGAATTTGAAGAGACCCATGAGTTGAACTTGTTCGCTGTTCTTCAAACCACCAGCTTCCTCAACTCTGTCGCTGTACATGAAGTGACCATAGTTGAGTTGGATCTTCACGTTCTTGAAGAGTTGGTAAGTACAGCCTACGAGAATACGGTTGTAGTTGCAACCAGCAGAAGTTTTGTTCACGTCGTCTTTGTACATGTCCCAACGCACGATAGGAAGGAACTTGCCAGCGTGGTAGCCTGCGAGTACGTAAGCACCTTGTTCGTCAACGTAAGTGTCGCCACCCTTATCTGACTTCATGAAACCGTATTCTGCGCGGAGGTCGAGACCGTTAGGATCGTTGTACCATGCACCCACAACGAAGCGGTTCATTGGCATGTACTTAGAAACGCCTTGGCCAGGAGCAGCACCACCAGCGAGAGCTTGTGGGTTGTATTCACCCCAGTTGTAAGTAGCCTTCACGTTGAAGTTCTTGAAAGGCTTGATAGTTACGCTTGCGTAAATGTCCTTAGTGTTGTTGTTGTCGTCTTTGCAAGGAATTGAACCGTTGGTCACAGCGAAGTCGTAGTGGAAGTACTTGTTGATGTCACCGATGATCATAACGCCGAGGTCGCGACCATAGTCTACGAAGTTGTAAGAGTATGGGTTGCGGCAAGCGATGCGGTAAACGATGTTAGAGAAGTCAACAGTTTCCAAAGTAGCTGGAGAGATGTCGTAGTTCTCATAACCGAGTGGAGTGTAGAATTGACCGGCGCGAACCTTGAATTCTGGGCAAATTTTCCAAGTTGCGAACGCGTCCATCACTTGGATGTTCTTCTGACCGTTACCGTTGGTAGAACCAGCGATACCGTTGAAAGCTTCGATTTGGAGACGGAAGTCTACGTTTTCAGACACCTTACCGTCCAAGAGCAAGCGGAGACGCTTAGCTTGGAAAGAAGAGGTAGAAGCGTTTTTGTTGCTGGTGAAGTTCCAGCCAGTTTGGAGGTAACCAGAGATTTTCACTGGCATCTTCTTCAAGAAGTCAGCAAAGTCACTTTGTGGTTCAGCCACAGGTTCTGCTACAGCTTCTGCTGTTGGTTCAGCGATTGCTTCAGGAGCCACTGCTTCTTCTGCAAACATAGCTGGAGTTGCGAGAGCAGCACAGCTAAGAAGAGTAAAGATTGATTTCTTCATAATTTTGAAAATTGAGTTAGTAGAAAATTTTGATTATCTATATATTAGTAATATATATTCGTAGTTATTGTTAATACAAGCCTTCGGTTATTTCGTAGTTTCTATAAATTTTTTATGCCATTAGTTATAAAAGGCAAAATTTATTCTTCGCAAAGATACGAAACATTTTTCAAAACGAAAGCGTTTTTTCAATTATTTTTACTTTTTACGCGATTTTACGAGCAATTCGCCAAGCACTTCGATGTTTTCTGCTGTCAAATCAGGGTTTGGGTCGTTGGCGATGGCTGTTTCCAAAGTGGTTTCGCCACTGAGCACGAGCACTCCGAGCGAGCCAGCGTTTTGAGCAGTAGCCACATCGGTGTAGATGCGGTCGCCCACCATTGCCAATTCGTCGCTCTGGTAGCCGTATTTGTCGCGAATGCAGTAGAGCATATTTGGATTGGGCTTGCCAATCACCACATCGGGCTTGCGCTTGCACGCGCCCTCAATCGCCTTGCAGATTGAACCGCAGTCCACGAGAATCACCTCCTGATCGGTTGGGCACACCCAGTCGGGGTTGGTGGCGATGTAAGGAATATCGGCTTTCGATGCCCACCAGGTGGCGCGGCACAGGCGTGAATATTCCAAAGTGGTGTCGAATGCCACTACCAGCACATCAGGACGGTCGGCAGGATCGTCGGCACACAGTTCGAAGCCGGCCTTCACAAATTCCTCTTGCATACTTGGAGTGCCGAGGGTGAAGAGGCGCTTTGCTTCGGGGTAGTGCTGCTTGATGTAGTCGATGGTGGCGAGCGATGAGGTGTACATTTGCTCATCGGTGGCGTGAATACCCAGTTTTTCGAGCTTCAAAAGATAGTCTTTGTGACTCTTGGTTGGGTTGTTGGTCAGGAACGAATAGCTGATGCCGTTAGCGGTGAGCGTGTCGAGAAACTTGATGGTGTAGGGAAACAGGGTTGAGCCCATGTAGATGGTGCCGTCCATGTCGAGTGCCACATGCTTAATCTTGGCAAGTGCCTCCATCAACTTCTCTTCGCCCATTGGCGACATGTATTTATTAAATTCCATAATTGCAGTATTTATAAATATAATGTATTAAAAGGAAAAAGGTGATTAGGACGACCGGTGCCCTATTCACCTTTTATTGAATTATTGGTTATTCTTCGTCGTAATTGATTTTAGAAGCACGTTCGTAGCCATCGCGTGGAGCTGCCCACATTGAGATGAGCACAAACATACCGATGATGGCAACAACGATGATGGTTTCGAACACGCGGGTCCAACCAAATGCATCTGCCACATAACCAACGAGCAAACCGCTCAAACCTGAGCCGAGATAGCCAAGAATACCAGCGATACCGTTGGCACGAGCCGAAGCCTCTTTAGTGGCTTGGTTACCGAGTTCGATACCGATAAGTGCCTGTGGGCCATAGATGCAGAAACCTGCACCCACGAGCACAGCGGCAGTGACGGTGATGCCACAGTCGTCTGGCAAGAAGCGGAAGATGGTCATGAAGATTGCCGCACCAGCCATGCACATCACGCACATGCGGTGACCTTTGCCCTTGAAGATGTGGTCGGTGGCCCAACCAGCGAACAAGGTGCCCACGATACCAGCGATTTCAAACGCCGCAGTGGTCCAGGTAGCGCTCTTGATGTCGAGACCACGAGCCTCGGTCAAGAATTTAGGACCCCAGTCGAGCACGCCCATACGCACTACATACACAAAGAGGTTGGCAATACAGAATGTCCAAACCCAACGGTTTTTCCACACCATTTCCATTTCGAATTTCTTGCGAGCCTTTGCGCTCTTCTTGTTTTCGTTCAAGCCGCCGAGACCAGTATCGGGAAGGTCGGGCAGACCCACTTCCTTAGGCTCGTCGCGCAAGCCGAGGAACACGAAAATCGAAGTCACCACAGCCAAGCAAGCAGGAGCATAGAAGCACCACTTCCACGCACCGATGTGCGCAGCGTAGGTGGCAGCCTGTTCCACAGCCTGAGCCTGGTCCACACCGTTGGCGGTGAGGTTTTTAATGATGGTGTTAACCACACCGTCGGTTTGGCTCATGTCGGTACCCATTGTGCCCATAATATAGCCGCAAGCCACCACAGCGAGAGCCGCACCGATAGAGTGTGAGCAGTTCCACACACTCATCTTGGTAGCCAACTGGCTTGGGTGAATCCAGTGTGGCAGGATACGCGCACATGGAGGATAACCGAAACCTTGGAAGTATTGGTTGAGGATGATAGTCACACCCATCAACATAATGAACATATTCACGAAGTCGGGGCCTTCATTCACGCCAGTGAACAAGGCGCTCAAGTTGGCACCGTAGCCAAACAGGAAGTTCGACAATGCGCAGAGGAGCAGACCTGCAGCCATTACGATACGCCCTTTCACACGGTCAACGAGGTAACCATTGATAAAGCGTGAAAAACCATACACCAGTGAGCCGGCGAAGATAATCCAGCCGAAGCTCTTGTTGGTAACACCGTATTCAGCGGTGATACCTGGCATGGCCACAGACATGTTCTTGCGAACAAAGTAGAACACGGCATAGCCAATCATCGTCACTGCGATGACGCGCCATTGCCAATTCAGGAATCGTTTCCTGTCTTTGCCTAACGAGGCATAAACATCATTTGCCATAGTTTATTTTTTTAGAGTAGTTTGAATGGAATCTGAAAGATATAATTAGTTCTTGTTTTGCTCTGCAAGATACTTCTCTTCCTTGTAGGTGAGTGCCATAAAGAATACTGAGAGGGCACAAGCGATGAGCAGGAGAATGAATGTCCAGTCCCAACCTGCGTTTTCAGCCACATAGCCAATCACCACGTTGGCGAGGATAGCGGTACCGAGCACATAACCCATGAAACCTGTCAAACCAGCGGCGGTGCCGGCTGCATTCTTTGGAGCGAGGTCGAGAGCCTGCACACCAATCAGCATCACAGGACCATAGATAAGGAAGCCGATAGCGATCAAGCAACAAATCACCACGGTGAAGTTGTTGAAGAATTGCCAGTAAACCACGATAGCCACAGCCACGAGTGCCATGAAGATGATGGTAGGCAATGCACGGCGGCCTTGGAACACCTTGTCGCTCAACCAACCGCAGAAGATAGTGCCAGGGATTGCAGCCATTTCATAAGCGAAATATGCCCAACCTGCTTCCTTCAAGTCCACACCTTGTTCCTTCAAGATGGTAGGAGCCCAGTCGAGGCATCCGTAGCGCACCATATACACGAAAGCATTAGCGAAAGCAATGTACCAGAGCAATTTGTTGGAAAGCACAGTCTTGAAGATTTCACTCACTGAAAGAGCCTTTTCATCAGCCTTGCTGTAGTTCTTAGCAGCGTGGCCGCTCCATTCTTCGATTGATTGGAGGCCGCAAGATTGTGGGGTATCGCGAATCATCAAATAAGCGAGCACTGCCACGAGCACTGCCACAGCGGCAGGGAATGCGTAAGTACCGATAAGGAAGTAGTAGTCGGTGTTAGCACCATAGAACCATGAGCCGAACCACATTGCGCCGTACACAGCCATAGGACCAACGAGTGCACCACCCACATTGTGGGCGCAGTTCCAAAAACTCATCCATGTGCCACGTTCCTTGATTGAGAACCAGTGTGTCATCACACGGCCGCATGGAGGCCAACCCATACCGTTGAACCAACCAACGAGGAAGTTGAGGACTGCCATCAAAGCGATAGCCGCACCCTTATGTTCTGCGCCAAGCCATTGCACTGGCACAATCATAAACAGCATTGAGATAGCCGTGCACACCAAACCGAGTGGAAGGAAACGCTGAGCGTTGCTTCGGTCGCTGATACTTGCCATCACGAATTTAGAGAATCCGTAAGCGATGGCGTTCATTGAAAGCACGATACCCAACTCGCCCTTTTCGAATCCGAAAGGAGCAAGCATAGGAATTGCCATTGAGAAGTTTTTTCTAACGAGATAGAAACCGGCGTAGCCGATAAAAATACCGATAAAGACTTGCCAACGCAATTTCTTGTACTTCGCATCAGCTTCTGGGCCAGTCTGTGCAGGTCTCGCTGCTGGAGGAGCTAAAAAACTTGCCATAATTTAGTTTTAATTTTTTTTAAGTTTAGTTATGTTATTATTTATTTGTATCGTCTGTTAATTATGGTCAGCAATCCATATCAACTAACTTGTTGCACAAATTAAGCTATTTTGACTCTATTATGCTAATTTTTTGATGCAAAAATGGCTCAAAAAATACAGCCAAAACAAAAAAGTTTTTTCAATAGAATCAAAACAGCTTAAATTTCAGTCGGCACCACAGCATCACGCGCGATGCCGACCTCTTTGTATTACAAAATTAATTAATTATGAATTCAGCTTAATCGTTGCTTCCACATCGAGTGCGTCGGCAATGATGCTGATAGGATTTTCTACGGGCACACCTGTCGACATTTCAATCTGCCACTTACAGGTTTCGCAGTCGGTAGCCACGCAATCGGGAGCCACTTCCTTGATTTGCTTGAAGAGGCCTGAACCGATGGCTTGCGAGGTTTCGTAGTTCTCACACTTGAAGCCGTAAGTACCAGAAATACCGCAGCATTGCGAATCGAGCATAGTGAAGTCAACACCTGGAATCATCTTGAGCAACTCGGTGCTGTAGAACACCCAGCCCATACGCTCCATGTGACATGCGCTGTGGTAAGCCACGCGCTTCTTATAGTCGGAGCGGAAAGCGAGCTTAATCTTGCCTTCATCGAGGAGTTGGTAGAGGAATCGGGTGGCCAAAGTCATGCTTTCGCGCATGTCGGCTGATTCCATACCGAGCACATGCTCATATTCATCGCGGATGGTGAAGCAGCAGGTGGAGCTTGTGCCAAGCGTCACTCTGCCCTCTTCCTTCGCCTTGCGAATGGAGTTGATGTTGATGTTGCCGTGCTTCTTTGCTTGGTCGTAGAGGCCGTTGGCAATCTTAGCCACGCCACAGCATTTTTCCTTGTCGAGCAGCTGCACGCCGTAGCCCACAGCATTCATAATCTTCACAAGGTCTTTACCAAGCTTAGGGAAGTTGTAGTTCACATAGCAGCCGTGGAAATAGCTCACTTGCTTGCTGTATTGTGCTTGTTGAGCCTTGGCGTTGCGCTTATACCAGGTTTCGAAGCGCTGTGCGCTGTAAGCAGGGAACTGGCGGTGCTTGTCAACGCCAATGGTGCTGTGCATCAAGCTCTTGGTGAGGCTCAAAGCCAAAGTCTTGTTCACGATTGGGGCAAAGCGGTTTGCCATCGTGCCCACGAAGTCGGTGCTGGCGAGAATGCGGTCGCGCAAGCCTGGCTTGTGGTTGCTGTATTTCATGCGGGCCACTTGAATAATGTCGCCCACCTTCACGTTCTGTGGACATGCCACCTCGCAGCGCTTGCAGTTCAAGCACTTTTTGAGATTTTCGTCGAAGAACACTGGATTTTTCAGACGGTAGCGTTCACCGTCGGGACCGGCTTGCTTAGGGCCGGGATATGCTGGATTTACTGCCGACACTGGGCAATATACCGTACAAACTGAGCACTTCAGACACTGCTCAAAATTGAAAACGCTTTCGCTATTGATTTGTAAGTCTGCCATATCGGGTCGATTATTTTAAAATATTTTTCACTGCCTGCAATGCTGTGAGCATCGACACGCCTGTGCCGTCGGCCATCTTCACGCGGTTGTGTCCGCTGAGCACCGAGCCCACTGCGTAGCAGTTGTTAATCACTTTACCATCTTTCTTCACATGAAGCTTTTCGTCGGTAGCCACACCAAATTCCATATATGGCTGTGCCTCATACACGCCATACTTGGTCCACTGTCCATGGCCGCCTTCGGCTGCGTTGACATCGAGTCCGAACACTGTTTCGGTCACTTCGTCGTAGTTGCTGTTCAAGCCACCGCTCACGAATGAGCCGCTTGCAAGGATGAAGTTATCGGCCTTGAGGCAAGTGTCGGTCAGATTTTGGGTGTTGATGCACTTGAGTGTGCCGCCTTCAATCACACCGCCAATAGCCTTGTCGCCAGTGAGGTGCACGCCGCCGCCTGCGATGAAACGCTTGCGGAGCAATGTTTGCACGCGCACGCCTGGCACCGATGGTGGCAGAGTGGCAAGGAATTGCACATCGCACTTCACCTCGTCCTTCAGCTGCTGGCTGAGTGTGGCATCGGCGATACCGAGCACGGCAGGAAGAAGTGCCACGTCGTAGTTGCCGCCTTGAATCTGTTCGTTTACAGCGGCAGCCATACGCTTCACCATGTCGGCGTTGCCCAGCACCTTAGCGATGTTTGAAGCGCGCATTTCTGTAGGGCTCTTGCGGGCAGCCTCCAGTTCTGGAATGGTGAAACCTTTCACATCCACCTCAGCACCGAGTTTGCGCAATCCGGCTGCGATAAACTTGGTGGGGAAGTCAAGATAGCCGATGATGTTGACCAGCGCCACCTTCTTCCAAGGGAGTTTGTCGGCATCGGCAAGTGAGGCGTAGTCCTCGATAGTGAGCCATGCTGGCTTCACCGCGCCCATTGGGGTGATGCGGTAGTGGTTGGCTTTCGCGTCGCCGGTGGTGCGCACGCCCACTTCGGCGAGCAGTGCCTTAGCCTCGTCGGCGAGGGCTTCTACATTTTCACATTTTGAATATGGGTGATTGGCATCTAATTTAGCGATGGCCTCGAGTGGGTGGCTCACTGCCGCGCCCTGTGCATCGTAGCCGAGCAGGTCGAATGTGCCAGAGTTGAAGTGCAGGGTGCTTTGACCCATGCTCACGATAGCCACACGCTTGCCGGCTTTTTGAAGTGCCAATCCGGCTGTCAGACCGCTAAGGCCTCCACCTATAATTATAGTATCGAATTTCATTTCATACCTCCTTCCTTTACAAACTGATTCACACCACAGAGGTCTTCATACACCATGGTGATGAGTTGAGCTTCGTTGAGGGTTGCACCCCAAGCCACTGGTTTCATACCTTTCCAGCGTTCGTCGATAAAGTCAGCCAAGTCGGCAGCAGCCTTATCGGCGTTGTTGCCTTGGCAGAGCAGACCGGCAGCACGGCAAGAGCAGAGCTGACCTTGGCAAGTGCCCATTCCCATACGGGTGCGGCGGCGAAGGTCGATCATGTTGTTCACGTGCTGTGAATTAACGGCATAATTAACTTCTGCAACCGAAACGCCCTCACATTCGCACACGAGTGCCTCGTCGAGTTCATCAGCAAGCTTCACGATTTCCTTGGTGTAGGTGCCGTGGCGGCCTTCGGCTGCCTTGTCGGCAAAGCTGAATGTGCGGAGTTCTTCTTCCGACTGCTTCGACTCAGAGCCAGGGAGTGGAGTGGTGGCTGTTTCGCAAGCCTTGTTCACTCCAAGCTTCTTGCACACGAGGTCGGTCACCATTTCTGCCATCAGGCGGTAGGTCATCATCTTACCACCGGTGATGGTCACGAAGCCTTCCAGACCGTCGCGTGTGGCGTGGTCGAGTGTCACGATACCGCGGCTGATGCTTCGGCCGCTTGGGTCGTGGTCGCTTGCCACCAGTGGGCGAACACCTGCATAGGCACGCAAGATGCGTGTGGTGGCAAGTGCTGGAGCGAGTTGCGCACCTTCGGTGAGAAGCACTTCCACTTCCTCATCTGTCACTCGCATATCGTCGCAAGTTTCGATAGGCACACGGTCGCTGGTGGTACCGATCACACACACGTTGTCGTCAGGAACAAGGATGTCGGCGTTGGCTGGTTTGCGGCAGCGGTTAATCACCATGTTGTTGACACGGTGTCCGAAAATGAGCAACGCACCCTTAGCCGGGAACATATTAACAGTGATGCCTGCCATCTTGGCTACGAGCATACCCCAAATGCCGGCGGCATTGATGGTGAGGTCGGCATACACTTCGCGGATTTCGCCGGTGTACTGGTCGCGCATCTTCACGCCCACCACACGAGTTTGGTCGATAATCAGCTCGGTCACCTCGTGGTAAGTAATCACGTCGGCACCATGTATGCGAGCGTCAACCACATTCGCCACGGTCAGGCGGAATGGATCGATTGAGGCATCGGGAATTCTCACAGCACCGATAAGTGAAGGATTCACCGCTGGCTCAAGAATCTTGGCCTCTTGGGGGTCGATAATATCTGCTCTGATACCTGCGCGCTGGCACGATTCCACGAAAGTGGCTTGATACGCCAAATCGTCTTCTGGAAGTGTGATGAACAAACCGTCGGTTTCGTCCACACAATGACTTGCGATTTTACGCAAAATCATGTTTTCTTGAATACACTCTGTAGCAGATTCTTGGTCTGTCACAGCATAGCGTGCTCCACTGTGCAGCAAACCGTGGTTACGGCCCGTGGCACCTTGAGCAAAGTCAAAACGCTCGATAAGCAGCACACTCAACCCACGCATAGCGCAGTCGCGAGCAGTACCCGCGCCAGTGATGCCGCCACCGATTACGATGACATCATACTTGTTTTTCAGTTTCACATCCATTGCCCTAAAAACGTTTTTATTGTTAGGTTGAAAGTTAGTTATAAAATCTATAGTTGTTCATAGAAAAAAATGGGAACCGAAAGAAAAATAGTTGTCGCCATTTTTGTTTCGCAACCTTTTTGGTTTTTTTTCGCAACAAATTTAGCACCTTTTTTGATAAACGACAAATTTTTAGATATATTTCTCATTTATAATTTCATAATCAGCGAGATTCTTTGTATTTTTGTAGAGAAAAAGAGCGGATTTCAGTTGCGAAACAAAACTAAAATCCAAAAATCACGCAATACCGACATGACTAAAGAGCAACGACATCAAATCATCATGAACGCCCTGCTGAAAAAAGGGGCTGCACAAGTTACCGAACTTGCCGACATCCTTCAGGTGTCGTCGGTCACTATACGAAAAGATTTAACGGAACTGGAGAAAGAAAACAAACTTTACCGTAGCCACGGCAAAGCCATCATGCTCAATCCGTTTACCAATAATCGATCTGTGAACGAGAAGGAAAAACTCTTCACCGAGCAGAAAACGCTTATCGGCCGTGAAGCCGCAAAGCTCATCACCAACAACGACTCCATCATCTTGGCATCGGGCACCACCGTTCACGCATTGGCGCGCAACATCGTGCCTAACGGCAGAATCACCGTGGTATCGGCTTCGCTGCAAGTGAGCGAAACACTCTCGGAGCACGAGAACATCGACATCTTGCAGCTCGGCGGTATGCTTCGCCACAGCTCACTTTCTGTGGTGGGCGAATACAGCGAGATGATTTTGAAGAACTGCGCCTTCAGCAAGCTGTATCTGGGCGTTGACGGCATCGACTTCGATTTCGGCTTCTCAACCACCGATATGCGCGAGGCAAACCTCAACCGCAAGATGATGCACACCGCACAGAAAACCATCGTGCTTGCCGACTCCAGCAAGTTTGGAAAACGCGGCTTCGCAAAAATCGGCGACACTGAGGAAATCGACATCATCATCACCGACGCTGGCATCTCGCCAAAAGACCGCGCCACCATCGAAGACCTCGGCATCGACCTCATCATCGCCAAATAGCGCACCCATTACACACTATATATAATAAAGCCACAAATTCGCCCCCCGAATTTGTGGCTATTCTTTCACCCCCCCAGCACAATGGAAGGGAGCCGTTGGAAATGGCTTTAGATGAATTTTGTCTGAATTGATATTTGATGCAGAGTTGTGACTGCGAGCCGTTGGAAACGGCATATTGTGGTTAACTCCATGCAGGCGAATGAAGCTCCAAAGGAGCGAATGAGCGCAGCTTGGAGATAGTACCAACGAATGAGTGAGCCGTTGGAAACGGCATATTGTGGTTAACTCCATGCAAGCGAATGAAGCTCCGCAGGAGCGAATGAGCGCAGCTTGGAGATAGTGCCAACGAATGAGTGAGCCTCGGAGAGGGTCGGTTGTGGTATTTGACTTGCTGTTACCACGACCGACCGTCTACGACGCTCACCCTCTTACTCTTGTCGTTCTCCAAGCTGCGCTCGCACGTTACTTCGTAACGCACGAGCTTGCATGGAGTTAACCACAATTCGCCATCTCCGATGGCTGTTGCTCAATGGGACTACTGAGCCACAATCACTTTCTTCGCCACAGCCCCCACTTTTAGGATATACAGCCCACTCAATGAGCCATTCTGCGACGTGACATCGCGGCCAGAAATATCATAAATGGCAAAATCCCTGTCACAAACTATGCCACCACACACCACTTTATAAGTGAAATCGCTGGCAATCGCAGTTTGGTCTACGCCCGTTGACACCTGTGGAAGGAACATTGGACGAACAGGGTTTCCCATATATCTGCTGGTCTTACCCACCCATTTGCGCCCATCGTTATAGAGGGTAAATTCGATTGCTCTTTCATTAGGAATAAAGCCAATAACCGATTTCACTTGGTTGAGATCCGACGACCAAAAATAGGCACGCTGATTGTAGTCGCGAACTTTATCCATCGTCATATAGCCGCAAAGATGAAAATAAATGGCATTTCCATTCGGTCCTTTCACTTCATACACTTTATAGGATGAGTCATCAGGATAACCGACAAAGTTCACTTCACAGGTATTCAATAGTTCCTCAAACTCCTCCTTAGTGGGCATACGCCAGCGTCCACCCCACTTCACCTTTGCCACATCGTCCTCTGGGTCGAGGCGCGTTTTTTTATCGGTGTCGTTGTATTTCAGCACATGCTCCTCGGTGTCACAGACACCCCATTTGTATGTGTTTTTTGTGTAGCTATCCTTAGTTTCCACCTCGCCCCACGAGTAGTAGTCGCCTATATCCACAGGAGAGTGCGAGCCAATATTCTTGGTTGCCCACATGGCGCCACTGGGCAGCCCCAAATCCACATATTCATAGCCATTTTCCAAGTTATTCTGCGCCGCACTGGCTACCGACGACAGCAGCACTGTAATTAACAATGTGATAACAGATTTCATAAGTTATAAATTGTTTAAATGATGAAATTATAAATATATTTTTTCCTATACGCAAAGATAAAAAAATTCCGTAACACACCTTATATTTTAATAAAAAAAGGAAATGATATGCATATTGTTCCGAAGAAGATGCGATGAAATTCCGTGAGGGATTTTTTCGGTTCAGTGGAAAATTCCTGGGGATAGATTATGCAATGTTGCCGAATTGTGAATGGAATCAAAAACAAAAACATAAAAAACAGCCTTGGAGCAATGTGGAATGCTTCGCATTTGGCGTAGGGATTGTGCGCTTTGCGTCATTGGAAACGAGTTTCCATGCCGCCAACCACACAATCCCTCCGCCACCCTCTTACGAGGGCTATCCACTTTGCCCCAAGGATAAAAACCGCTCGCCGTTTCACGGCGAAAAACCCCTGATGATAAAATGATTTCTTGGAAAAAAGCGGAATCAAATCTCCCAAAACGATTTTGCATGGTAGGGACGCGATACTTCGAAAGCACTGAAAAAGTCCAGTTTTTTAAAGACCAAAACGAAAAATGCTTACGA
>SAMEA104315420__coassemble_394_pt1 | contig 29722 bp, 16 predicted proteins | sample SAMEA104315420__metabat2_low_PE_049 | metagenome-assembled genome bin SAMEA104315420 (sample SAMEA104315420) | gut metagenome | biome: Monkey gut; feature: monkey-associated habitat; material: faeces | place: China | collected 2013
ACAGGGCTTCGGACAGGGTTATTATGCTCGGTTAAGTTTTACCGGACAGCAATAAATACCAACATATCTATTGCAGGCATTTGCCCGAACAAGTTCGAGCGAGCTAAAGGTTCGAAAAGATTCCATTTCGCTTCGCTCCATTGCGTCTTTTCTGCATACCTGCCTACACACATCAAATTCCTAACGGAATTTCATTGCATCTTTTTCGGGACAACTTGTATATCATTCCCAATGCAAAAGCCCTCTTTTTCTCCATTTTGCGCCAAAAATTGCGCCATTTGTGGCAATATCAATCACAATATCAGTTAGATACAATCTTACAGACCGAAAGAACCGTCCCTTTGGTTTGTGGTTTGCATTTGGCATGTGTGTTTCTCATATCTAATTTGAAATTTATTTGTTGGTAAATGTCTGACAATTAGAAAAAAGGTGTATATTTGTAGAAATATAAAGTATGGATAAATAAAGACTTTTTTATGAATAAGAGAATGAGACAAATCGTCGGAGAAGAGATAGATAACGTCATGAAAAACGACTCCGAAGGCAAGTATGCAAGCACACTTCAAGATGAAGAATTGACCGAAGGTGTTACTTATCTGTATGCAAAAAATACGGGTCTTCCCTTTGATATTATTGTTGACTGTGGAAGAACATACGAGTATTATGGTCACTCGTTATGCCTGTATATAGTGAATGGTGACAATGTTATGCCGATAAACATCACAAAGAATATTAAACATTCTTCTGAATGTCCTATTGAAATTGCAATGTTTATACAAGACAATTACAATGCTTTGTGCGCTTTTGCCAACATGGAGATTGACGGTCCAGATTTTTTTGATATTATTAAAGACTATAAGTATAAAGTTGATGGTTTCAATAAGTAGTGCACTTTCTTTCTAACTTAACAAGTTTTCATGGAGAATTTGTATATCATTTCCTTAATTAGTGAAATTGTGGGTTAGGAAAACTGGATGATAATTGTGTGTTTAATTAAAAATGAGGAATATATGGAGACGAGAAGTGAAAAAATACAAAGTGTATTGAATAGATTAAATGGAACTAAAACTCAAGATTTATACTTTAAGAATTCGTATGTTCCATATATTTCGTATTGGTATGATGAGCCCACAGATTTACTTATGACTCAATATGTTGCTGTCAAAATAACCCATAAGACAGAAGATATTGATATTGCCGTCATTGATGATTACTTGTCGCAATTAGAAGACAAATTGATGGTTTACTTTAAGAAGAATTTTAATATAGAATTGCTCTCATACGATTGTGATGATTAAATGGGGGCTGGGAATCGGACTTATCGGACCTATCGGACCTATCGGACTTATCGGACACCTACTCGTTGACCTGTTGGCTCGTTGGCTTGTTGGCTTGTTGTGGGGGTGTGTTTTTTTGTTAATAATTGGTGGAAAATTGTGTTTTTTTGCGTGTTTTTTTCGTTTTTATTATGAAATTTGTTAAATTTGCATTTGATAGTATGACTTTTGTGAATAAATCGTTAAAGTTAGTTACATTAAATATTTACCAAAATGAGAAAACTCTACATTATGATGATTTCATTGCTTTGCTCGATGGCGGCGACTGTGAATGCGCAGACGCTGCTCGACGAAGACTTTGAACACACTCAGTCAGATGTGGCGACCACGCAGATGCCCGACGGTTGGACTGCGGTGACCAGCTACACAGGCTCGCACAAGGGCTACAGATGGACCATTTCGAAAAACAGTACTGCCAACAGTACGATGAGTGGTTACTATTACGCTTACTGCGATGCGCCTACTTACGATAAAGGTGACAACGATGGTATCGGTCCTCGCAAGGACTATCTCATCACACCTGAGTTGAAACTTGACAACACCTACCAGTTGGCATTCGACTGGGAGGCTGCTGCTGCGGCTTGCTTGCACGACAAGTCGGTGACGCTGCAGGTGGCGGTGATTGATATGGCGAATCCTGCCGACACGACGGTGATTTTCGACATTCAAAATGAGGAAGATGTGCGCAATAGCGGTGTGCCAGCCGACCCTTACGGTTCTTATATGTGGCAAAATTGGGCTATCCACAACTCAAAAATCGACCTCGACGCCTATCAAGGCAAGACCATCAAGATTGCGTTTATCTACAACATGCTCAAGAAGGTAGCCAATGTGGTGTATCTCGACAATGTGAGCGTGAAATATCACCAAGCACTCACCGGCCCTATCGCTGAACTCGACCAGACACGCTACGAAATGCCCGAAATGTATATCGGCGAAAAGCGTTACAGTGAAGCCATTCAACTTAAAAACGTGGGCAAGAAGGGCTTGAAGGTGACAGGTTACGACGCACCCGACTGCATCACCATTCCTGGCGACTTTAGCAAGGTGGACCTCGGCATCAACGAAACCACCACTTTCCAAGTGTCGTACAAGGCGAGTTTGACCTCACCTGCCGAATGTGATGTGGTGCTCCACACCAATGGCGGCGACGTTACGCTCCATGTGGTAGCCAACAAGCAGGCAGTGCCCGATGGCTACGCGCTCGAACTCTTCGAAGGCGAACAGTTCCCACCAGCAGGCTGGAAATCCACCGACTTCTCTACCAGCGTTTACGCCATTGAAGGCGACAAGAGCGCATACAGCGGTGCAAGTCTCACCGACTGCTATCTCGAAACTCCACGCCTCGACTTGAGCAAAGCCGACGGCCCCAAGAAGTTTATGTTCACCTACTACAGCATGTTCACTGGCGAAGAAATGCCTTACAACGACCTCTCGGTGTGGGCATCGACCGATGGCGGTGAAACTTACACCGACAGCCTATGGATGGGCGACTACTCCAAGACAGATACCCTTATCAATGTGGAAATCGACCTCTCGAAGTACAACACCGACAACTTGCGCTTGCGCTTCAAAAACTCGGCTGTGACCTATTCTTCGGAAACTGGCGTTGACGAATGGACCACTTATCTCATCGACCGCGTGTTGCTTCCCAACCTGTATGGCAGCGAAAGCGTGCCCACCAGTTGCGAAGTGGAGGCTCCAAAGCAAGGCGAGACCGATGTGTTTATCAAAAATGTGCAATTCAAATGGCGTGAGGCTCAATTTGCCGAAGGCTACAAGATTTACATAGGCAAGAAAAACGGCGAGTTCAACGTGGTGAATGGTGCGGATTGCGGCACTGCCACTTCCTACAAGCTCGCACAAGCCGAATACGGCACCACCTACTACTGGAAAGTGGTACCTTACAACAGCGTGGGCGATGCCACCGACTGCCCAGTGTGGTCGTTCAGCACCCAAGCCGACCATTCGGTAAGCACATTCCCATGGATTGAAACCTTCGACGACAAGAAATTCGCACCACTCGGCTGGAGCGTGGAAAATGCCTCGCTCACCACTTGGAGCCGTACCGACTACCACACATTCGCTGGCGAAGGTAGCGTGATGGCATACTCCAACAAGGTGGAACAAACAGCCTACCTCACCTCGCCCGACATTAGCGTGCCTGCCACAGGCAAGTATCAACTCAGCTTCTGGTGGGGCAACCAGCGTCCTGTGAGCTTGATCAACGACAAGACCAAGTTGCACGTCAACAACACCACCGCTGAAGACGGTATCGACGCAGCCTTTATGGACGTGTATGCCGATGGCGAATGGCAACAGGTGAAACTGATCAGCAACAATGTGGAAGCCGACGGCAACTGCTATTGGGCTTACGAAACCCTCGACCTCACTCCATACGCCGGCAAGGTGATAGCATTGCGCTGGCGCTACATTGCTCACGACTACAACAAGAGCCGTGGCGCCGCCCTCGACAATGTGAAGATTGAGGCAGCCACCGCCAACGTATCGTTCAGCGCCGACGGTTGGGACGCTTACAAGGTGAACTATGGTGAAAAAGAAGTGTCGCCTACATTTGCCATCACCAACCTCGGCAGCGAGAGCGTGAGCATCAGCAGCGTGAACTTCGGCACCGAATACTTCACCACCACACTTGCCAACGGCGATGAACTCAAGCCAGCTTCTTCAAAGCAATTCACCATCACAGCGCAAGCAAGTTTGGCAGCCGAATCCACCGACCTTAGCGACAACATGACCGTGACATTCAGCGACGGCACCGCAGCCACATTCCCAGTATCGGCAGTGGCATTGGGCAGCGATATTCACTACTTCGGCTTCGAACGCGACGCTACAGGCGAAGTGCCATCAGGATTCACCGGCATCAACGCCGACGGCACCGCCAGCCTCAAGATTTCGTTCTGGACATTCCCTAACAATGGCGGTATGCTCTCATTCTTCGTGCTCAACGACAGCGAGTGTTTCAACTCGCTTAAAGAGCCTCACGGCAGTCAATCGCTGATGACACGCTGCAACAGCAACGGCGCATTCGACGACTGGTTGGTAAGCCCGCTCTATACAGCCACCGATAAGTCGAAACTCGAATTCGACGCCCGCACTTGGGAATCGGTCAACAGCGTGATGCCTGCAAAGGGACCAAAGGTAAATGTGTATGTGAGCGAAACCAGCGCCACCGACCGCAGCACCTTCAAGCAAGTGGGCACCACCACCGAACTTGGTCTGTTTAACCCTGCAGAGGGCTGGACACACCTCACCTACGACCTCTCGGCATACGCAGGAAAGAAAGTGTATGTGGCCATTCAATCGGTTGCCACCGAGAGTCTTGGCGGCTTCTACGACAATGTGGAATTTAAGCACTTCGGCAAGGGCTTGAAGGGCGACATCAACGGTGATGGCGTGCTGAATACAACCGATGTTACCGCTCTGATTGCACACCTCTTGGGTTTGGGCTCGTATAGCAACTCGCTGTGCGACGTGAACGGCGATGGCCGCGTCAACAACTCAGATGTGACAGCACTCATCAACCTCGTGCTCGCTCAATAAGCATCACAATATCCTCGGTGTGGGGGAGTGTCAAAATCACCAAAAACGGAATCGCGTTTTTGACACACCCCCATACTTGTTATTTTTCTTTTTTCAGTGACACTAATAACTCATTATATTAACAAAAAAACCAGTAGCTTATGAAACTATTTAAACACTTCGTTTTGGCAGCGGCATTGGCTTGTGGACTGGTGGCATCGGCTCAAGATGCTACTCAGACCATCAGTCCCTACTCGGTGGACTTTGAAACCACGGTTTCGACATCGGGCGACTTCGCTGCGGCAAAAGGTTGGGGACGCACTGGCACCAGCAGTTCCCAGTTCTCTTATCGCGCTTCGCAAGGCGTGGATGGCTCAACGGCTCTTTACAGTGACTATCAGAGTTCATCATCGCCTAATTATCTGGTTACCACTCGCCTCACTGGCACCGCCAGCGTGATGGTGAAGAACTACAACGACAAGACCGTGGTGAAGTTCTTCAAAGCCACCAAAAGCGCGGCAGGAGAATACGTTATTGGTGAAGAAATCACCTCTACCGTAACTGGTGAGCCAAGCACCACTGCTTACTGCACCTATTCTATTTCGGGATTGGCCAACGAGATGGTGGCAATTTACGCCCACTATGCCTACCTCGACAATTTCGCCGCCACCAGCGCCGAAGTTGACCTCTATAAGAGTCTGAAGGTGGCATCGTGCAAACTCGTCTCCAGTTCTGCGCCCGACTGCGATGCTGAAGGCAACTTCCAAGTGGCATTGACTGGTAAGATTACCAACGATGGCGACCTGCCATTCAAGCCAGGCGACGAAGGTTTCTCCTACAGCATTGGCAAGTTTAATTCCACCTCCACCCCTCACGTGATTGTGGCTACCAAGCCATTCGACAAGGCACTTGCAGCGGGTGAGACAGCAGATGTGGAAATCTCGGTAACGCTCAACGTGGCTGACTATGCCAACCGCTCACGTTACGACCTGGTGGAAAACTACAAGAACACCAGCGCTTATGGCTCATGGATTGAACCAGTGAAGTATGAGCCAAAACTCGTGCTTCGCGACAACAATAACTACAATATGGGCACCGATGCCAGCACTGCAAAGAAGTTTGGCACATTCGGCATGATTTCTGCCAACACCGAAAAGAAATTCACGGTGGAAAATGCAGGTGCAGCACCTATGTCGGTTGAAATTACCGTGCCAGAAGGCTTCTCCGTGTCCGCCGCTGCTTTGAATGTGGCTGCTCACGACAAGAAGGAGGTCACCCTCACCGCTCTTGCCGCCACTCCAGGCATCTTCTCTGGCAACCTCACAGTGAAAGTGGTGGGCTACAACACCATCGACATTCCACTCTCGGCAACTGTGCTCGATTCCAACAAGTTCTTCGCCAACTTCGAGGACGACAAAGACTCGAAGGCTGTGCCAACAGGCTGGTACGACTGTGGCAATGGTGGCGACTGGACCAAGACCAACTACACCAACGGCTCAAACAACTTTATGAAGAATGGTACATCGACGTATCCATCAATCCTCGCCACTCCAAAGTTGAAAGTGGAAGCAGGTGAGAAGATGACCTTCGACGCTGCTCGCAACTCGAAATACGGCACCAGCACAGTGGATGTGTACTATTCTGCCGACCGCAAGAATTGGACCAAGGTACTCGCATCTGAGAATATCAGCCTCACAGGCACCGACGCTGGTACCAGCGCCACTGCTACACAAACTTGGGCCAACTTCGTGGTTGAGGGCGTGCCAGCCGGTGAATACTATATCGGCTTCGAATCGGGCTACGCAAGCATCGACAATGTGTATGGCTTCAAGAAACTTGACGTGGCTCACGATGTGGTGGCTACCGAAACTGATATGCCAGTCGCAGCCACTGTGAACGATGAATATGTGGCTACGATGAAGGTGCGCAACATCAACACCGTGGCAGAAACAGAGGCTTACACCGCTATTCTCTACTTCAATGGCAAAGCCGTGGCAACTGACGGAACCTCTGAAATCGTTTCAGCAGGTGAAGCCAACTTTAAATTTGCATTCACTCCTCACGCCGCTGGCACCTATCCAGCCTACATGAAACTCGCTTGGACTGATGGCTACGAAATGGTAAGCGACACCGCACAAGTGGTGGTGAGCGAAGAAAAGGCTACCGCATCAGTGGTAGCGGGCGTGGGCAATGGCACCGCAAGTTCTCCATTGTTCCTCAACTACAAGAACAGCGTGTCGGAAACACTCTACACCGCTGAAATGCTTGCCGAAGCCGGTTTGAAGGCTGGCGACAAGATTGGCTCGCTCACTTATCAAGGCTACAACACAGCCGGCGATGTGACCACCAATGTGAAGGCATTTGTGATGAACTGCGCCGACACCGAATTTGGCGATGCCGACTATACCGCCGATGCCGATATGACTAAGGTGTTTGACGGTGAATACACCTTCAAGAAGCAAGGTAAGAGCACCGAACAGGTGGATATGCTGGTGATCACTTTCGCCGAACCATTCATCTACAATGGTGGCGCAATCAGAGTGAAAATGCAGTCGGAAGCTACCGCTTACAAGAACGTGTACTTCGCTACCGATGGCACCGTGGCTAAGATGTGCTATGGCAATAAAAACGACAATAAGCCAGTGAGCGAACTTACCCAACTTGCCGCTTCGGAATGGAAATTCCCAGTGACCAACTTTGGCGTGATTCTCACTCCAAAAGTGCTCAAGGGCAAAGTGGTGGACAAGAGCAATGCTGCTATCGAAGGTGTGAGCATCGAACTCGTGGCTATTCCAGTTCCTGTCATCAACGGTGAAGCAGCGCGTGTGGCTGATGTGCGCTACTACGGTGAGACTGGTGCAGAGGGCTTGTTCGAGATTCCAGTCATCAAGGCCGACAGAAATTATTTAGCCATATTCAGCAAGCCAGGTTACATTTCTGCCCACAAAACCATCACCGAAATCACCGAGATTCCTGATGTGGTGCTTGAAAAGGAAGTGCCTACCGCAGTTACCGACGTGGTGACAAGTAAGGCTGTGAACAGCAATGTTTACACCATCGACGGCCGCATCGTCAGAACCAACGCCACCAGTCTCGAAGGTCTCGACAAGGGCATCTACATCTTCCAAGGCAAGAAGCAAATCGTAAGATAACCCTTCCAAGGCAAGAAACAAATATAATTAATTCAAAAGGTCGGACACACGCCCGGCCTTTTGAACTCTAAAAAGATGTTAGAAATTAGATGTTAGAAATTAGAAGTTAGAGGTTAGAGCCTCCGAGTGCTCAGAGTTCTCCGAGTGCTCCGATAAAAAGCCGATTTAAAAAAATAGGTGTTTTGAAACCAGTAAATTACCAGAGCCGAAACATTCGTCTTAACTTCTTTAACTTCTTAACTTCTTTAACTTCTGAAAAAGCAACTTCTGAAAAATTCCCCATAATCTCTCAAGAATATGCGCATATTTAAGTTATTTAGTGTGGTTCTGCTGCTGTGGGCTATGGTAGTGCCTGTGGCGGCGCAGAAACGCAATATCAATCTCACAATCACGGTCACTGGACCGAGCGGTGCGCCTGTGCCCACGGCATCGGTGCTGCTCAAGCAAACCGACTTCGCCCTCTCGTATGGCACCATCACGCTCAATGAGCAAGGCACAGCCAAACTGAAGGTGTACGCCGGCAACCACTCGCTCACGGCGTCGGCGGCTGGCTATTCGTCGGTGGCGACCACCTTTGCCGTAATCGCCGATACCACCGTCACCATCGCTCTTGCCGAGCAGGTGCAACGGCCGTATTCGCTGGGCGCAACGGTGAGCCACGACACGCAGTCGGGCTTGAATAGCCTCACCTTCACATGGAACACCGAGAAACCGGCGTTTTACGACGATTTTGAGTCGTACGACGCTTTCGCCGTGAATTTCGGCGACTGGATAGGCATCGATGGCGACCAAGCCAACGCCGCCACCCTTGTCGGCACTTACCTCAATCAAGGCGTGCGCGAATATGCCCAAATCATCAATCCGCTGAAGGTGTCGCCCCCATGGTGGTACGACTACCCCGTGCTTCGCCCTTACAGTGGCAAGCAGTATGCAGGCTTTATCCGCACCGCTACTGGTGTGCCAAACGACGATTGGCTGATTACGCCCGTTATCACCCCCGGCAACCAGAATGTGTTTTCATTTATGGCGAAAGCCGCCGATGTGTATAAGGAGAAATTCCAGGTGTATGTGACCGAGGTGGTCGATAATCCCACAAAGGCAGATTTCAAACTTTTGAACACGGGCAACTACGAGACCGTGGACTACAAGGCGTGGAGCAGTCGCACCTACGACGTGTCGAAATACGCTGGCAAGCAGGTGCGCTTCGCCATTCGCTACATCAGTGCGGCGAACAGTGGCGGCGCATTTATGCTGATGGTAGATGATGTGTATGTGGGTCAAGCCATATCCAACCCCAATGCCGCACCCGCTGCGCCAAAGGCACGCCGTGTGGCAGCCAAGTCGCCAGCCAACCCCAACGAGCGTTTCCGTGTGTATCTCAACGATGCCGAAGTGGGCATGTGCGACGGCTACGAATGGACATTTACCGACTTGGCGGCAGGCTCGTATAAACTTGGCGTGCAAGCCGTATATCCATCGTCGCAAACCGAGGTGGTGGATACCGTGGTGGTTGTTTCCGACCGCACGGCACGCTTCGTGGTGGAAGTGACCACCAACAATGCCAAGGCGGTGGAAGGCGAGATGGTGAGCCTGATGAACGAGGAAACTGGTGAGCAAAGCGAAGCCACAATCACCGATGGCAAGGCTGTGTTCCCATCGCTGCTCATGGGCAAATACCTGTTGGGCGTTACTGCCAAGAATTATGAGGTGTTCAGCCAGTCGGTGGAAGTGACTGCCGACCAAACGCTCCCCATCACCCTCTTGGAGAAGATTGTGAAGCCTTACAACCTCACTACCGACGTTACGCCAACTGGCGCCAACAAGAATGATGTGTTGCTGAAGTGGAATCAGAATATCTCGTTTACCGACGATTTTGAGTCGTATAGCGATTTCGCAACAGGCAACTTCGGCTCGTGGAGCACCTACGACCTTGACAACCACATCTGCTACCCCATCGGTTTGGGTTCGCAGTCGAATATCGTCACCTTCCCAGGCGCAAGCACACCATCCAACCCTTGCGCTGTGCCTCCTATGGTGTTTAACCCATGGAATACGCAACCGGCGATGATGCCAACTGACAAGGCTGTGATGGCACCGTCGGGCGATAAGACCGTGGTATTCTTCTCGCCACAGGGCAATGGCGCCAACAAGTGGCTCGTGTCGCCCGAAATCCTCATTCGTGAAGATTTCGTGTGCCGATTCACCGCAAAGGCATATTCCGAGTTTAAGGAGTCGATGTCGGTGTGCGCATTCCTCGATGGCAAGAGCGACCCCGCCAACGATGCGTATGAGGAAGTGAGCCACATCGATGCGCTTTCCTACGGCTCGTGGACTATCTACGAAACCGACCTGAAGAAGTATGTGGGGCAGAAGATTCGCATTGGCGTGCATTACACCTCGTTTGACGCGTTCTTTGCCCAACTCGACGACTTCTATGTGGGCAACTTGGCAGGTGAGGGCACCACCCTCGATGTGGGTGAGGTGAAACGCTATAAAATCACGCTCGACGGCAAAGCTGCTGGCGAAGTGACCGAACCGCAAATCACGCTGCACAACGTATCGGCTGGCGAACATGTTGCCACCGTGCAGGCTGAATATGCCAGCGGACTGAGCGAGATTGCCACACGCAACTTCACCGTGGCGCTTGCTGGCGACATCAATGGAGATGGAAGTGTGGACGCATCCGACGTTACCGCCCTCATCAACAAAATCCTCGGCACCGTCAATTTCAGCAGCACCTTGTGCGACGTGAATGCCGATGGCGAGGTAAACGTAACCGACGTTACCACTCTCATCAACATGATCCTCGAATAACCCCACCCCCACCGGGGGGGAAAGTCAACGAGCCAATGAGTCAACAGGTCAACGAGTTGGCTGTCCGGCAAGTCCGACAGGTCTGACAAGTCCGATAAGATAGGCCGGAAACAAAACACCTATTTAATTCATTTAAATCCAATTAACACCAATTTTTTTAGGTGTAAAAATCGGGTTTAATGGATTTAATAGGTGTTCCTTTTTTCCTATCAGAGCACTCGGAGCACTCGGAGAACTCGGAGAACTCAGAGCACTCGGACGCTCTAACCTCTAATTTTTTGTTGAATTGGTTGAATCTGTGTGAGCTTTTGGAACTAACCAGCGGAGAGCATCTGTGAGATTTATCACCCACAAAGCAATACCGTGGGATCTGTGAGATCTGTGTGAGCAAAAAAGTGGAATCTGTGTGAGGCTAAGTGGGATTGGCGATGATGCCGGTGAAGGTGCGGCCGGAGTTGATGCCCAGGCGGCGCGCGGAGAAGTATTTGTGGGGGTGGCAGCGGCTACATTCGCCATTCCAAGTGATGTTTTCGGGTTTCAGGCCGGCTTCGATTAGCACCAGTCGGTTAGTCTCTTGCAGGTGGATATGCGCCTTGCCAGTAGCGGCATTGCGGCAGCTGATGGCGTCGGCGGAGAACCCTTGCGCTACAAATTGCTCCAGCACCTCGTCGCCCACCTCAAAGCAGTCTTGGCAGATGCTTGCGCCCATCACCGCCATGATGCGAGAGCGGTCGGCACCCAATCGTTCCATCGCCTCCACCGTGCGAGCGGCAATTTTGCCCACCGTGCCACGCCAACCAGCGTGTGCCACGCCCAAAACGCCAGCCTCGGCATCGGCAAGCGAAATATTCACGCAGTCGGCAGTGTTCACCCCAATGCACACCCCACCGAGGCGAGTGACCAGCGCATCTACGGCTTGCAGACGCTCCATGCGCTCGGAGTGGGGCAGAACCATCAGCGCATCATCCACCACAGCCACGTTGCAGGTGTGCGTTTGGCGAGGCATCACCAAGCGGTCGGGACTGATGCCGAGGGCGGCACACAGCGCATTGCGGCAAGCCTCCACATGGGCGAGGTCGTCGGCGGTGTAGTCGCAGAGATTCACTTCGCTGTAAGGGTCGCCATCGTGGGCGCAGCCACGGAGCGTATTAAAAGCAATGATGCCCGGCACCTCGTGGGGCCATTGCAGAATATTGAATAATTTGTTGCTTGCAGTAGGATTCATACTTCAAAATTACGAAAAAATCATCCTCCGCTCAATAATAGAGCCGCATTTGGGCAAAAAATGCAGTTTTTTTTGAAAAATTCTTTGAAAAACTTGCACAATTACGAAAATAGCACTACTTTTGCAACGCAATTGCGACGATGAGTCCAGTTGTTAGGATTGTCTTATGGTGTAATGGTAGCACTGCAGTTTTTGGTTCTGCCTGTCTAGGTTCGAATCCTGGTAAGACAACCAATTTCAAAAGGGCTTTTTTTAAGCCCTTTTTTTAGCCCAGATGGCGGAATCGGTAGACGCGCTGGTCTCAAACACCAGTGGGGCAACCCGTGCCGGTTCGACCCCGGCTCTGGGTACTGTAAAAAACGGTTGATGACTCGATGAGTTTCAGCCGTTTTTTTTATGTGGAAAATGCTGAGATATGGGACTGTTTCTTTAATTTAGAGTGAGTTTTTGAGACTGTTATGGTGAAGAAAAAGAAACTTAGTAGAAATGCAATTATTGGTTACCCGGCTGGTATTATCACTGGTGTGACCTATGGTTTGAATCCTCTGTTTGGCAAGCCTTTGATGGACAATGGGGCTTCGATCGACACGATTCTCTTTTACCGATACTTTTTTGCAGTGGTGCTTTTGGGCGGATTTTTGTTGCTCACGAAGCAGAGTTTTAAGGTCACGGCTAAGCAGGCGGGCGTGTTGCTGGTGCTTGGCGTGCTCTATACGATGAGTAGCACCACGCTGTTTGAGGCTTACAAATACATTGCTTCGGGTTTGGCTACCACGCTGGTGTTTCTCTATCCTGTGCTGGTGGCTATCATCATGGTGTTTTTGCGTGTGGTGCCGTCGTGGCAGGTGTGGCTCTCGATTATTGCCACGTTTATCGGTGTGATTATCATGACCATGGGCGATGCTGGGCAGAGTGCCGTCGATCCTGTTGGCGTGCTGCTCTCGATTGTTTCGGCTTCGGTGTATGCGCTCTTTATCGTGATTATCAACCGCAGCAAGACCATTAGTTCGATTTCAAACTCGCTGCTCACATTCTATGCGCTCTTCACTGGCGTGCTGATATTCCTCGGCAAGATGCTGTTTCACCATACGGGCATGACTGAAGGCATTGAGGGCGTGGCGGCGTGGAGCAACCTTGTGGGGCTGGCGTTGCTGCCAACGGTGGTATCGACTGCCACACTGGCTTTGGCAACCCGAAACATTGGCGCTACGAAGGCCTCGGTGCTTGGCGTGTTTGAGCCCATCACGGCGATTCTGGTGGGCGCCATCGTGTTTGGCGAAGCCCTCACCGCCAACATTGTGGTGGGCATCCTCATCTCGGTAGTGGCCATCACCTTCATGATTTCCGCCACCAAGCGATAGTCACTTCGCATATAGGAATTGAAATTATCCCAAATCAGTCATTAGTCCGTGTAATGATTTTTTATATTACTTCTTGCGGTCTTTCGGCTTTTAGAAGATGCCTTTTGCTTGTTTTTAATGAGTGATAGCCGGCTATCACTCATTAAAAGACAAACAAAATTCATTCTTCTAAAACTCCGAAATACCACAAGCCCTAATGACCGATTTGGGATAATTGCTTTATGCTTGGAGGGTGTATGAATAACGATTTGCGGCAATCATTCAAGAATCTCCCAAAAACCGCCATTATCAGGACCTACACGGCGGAGATACTTGCCACGCATGGCTTCGATATTGCGCCATACAGACGAGGGGTGTAGTCCTAACACCTTGCCTAAATCTATTTTAGAGATATATGGGTCTTCTTCCATTAGCTGCAATATCTTGATTCGCTTGTCAGATAAACGTTCCCCATTTAAACTGGCTTTTTCAATCACTCGATTAACTTTACCAGTTAAGTGCTTCTCTTTTTCAGTTCGCTTCAGTTCACTTTCAGTTCGCTTCGGTTCGTTTTCAGTTCTGTTCAGTTCGCTTTCTACTATTTTTGGAACTGTGATTTTCAAGATGAAATCATCTGTACGGAAAGAGAGCATGGGTATGCCGTTGGCTTCAAGTTCTCTGTAGATGCGGTCAACGCCTTCGCCATATTCCTTTACATAGTGATACGCCTTCAGAAATGCAGCTATTTTCGGATTTCTGGAGAAATGAGTGTTTCGAATATTGGTGGGCTTAACCATACCTGGCAATTTGCCTGGAGACTCGAATACGAGGCGGTCATCAAACATTTTTATCTGTATTTCCGTTCCTTTGATGCTGTAGGCTCTGTGACAGCAGGAATTTACCACCATCTCTTGAATAACGAATTCGGGGTAGTCACGCTTTGTGATAAATTGGGCATTCTGTCCTAAAAAAGTATGCTCCCTTACTTGGGTTTCAATAAATTCAATGGTTTTCTTAACTTGATTCAAGATGGTGCCTTCGAAAGTGACATCCTTGATAACGTTCATTTCTGCACCAACTTTTTCATCAACGCCGTCGTATCTGATGAAGCGTGTGCGGGCACGGGGGAAGAACTTCTGAGGATTCTTGCCAAAGAGAAGAATGCAAGCTGTACTAACTGCTTCCTGGCCTTGCTTATTGGTCGTAACAAAACCATTGTTCTCTTGGAGGTATTGTTGAGGGTTTTTGGTGTAACCTATCAAATTAATGTATTCTGTGACTGCTTCTATGTTGATGTCGTCAGTCGTGGCTCCATGAACAGCCGTGTCTTCGAAGAAGCGTTCGCCTTTGTCATACATCAGTTGCACCCTCTCGTCAAAACTCAGTTTGCGGCTCTTGTCGCCTACACGCATGAATGCCTCATCCGCTTGATTGGTATGTAAAAACATACTGGCAGGGATGTGCATTAGAAGGATTCGGTTTTGCTTCCCATATTTGTCGGTGCAGGGCATATAGGAATAAGTGACAGGTATTGACGGATTACAGAAATCGAATGGCACTCGAAGCAGTTCGTTGAGTTTTTCCGCATGTTGGTCAACCCCTTCAATTTTTCGTGTTTTATCAGATACGCCAATGGCGATAACGCCACCATCTGCATTAGCAAAAGCGACAATGGGTACAGCCAATGCTTTTGGTCCAATTTGAATGCTCTTGCAATCAAATGTCTGGTCCTCCTTGCGGGTTAGTATTTCTTGTATATCCATATTGCGTTATCCTGATTATGGGTGTTATCCCAAAGAGAAGTTGACTTGTGGATGATGTCACTTCATTAGGCAAAGATAAAGTATTTTCAGCGATTATCCTAATGTCACTTTAATGATTTTGGCACGCCTTCTTTTGGTGTGAGGGAGGGGGAATGAAATAGGAAAAGCAGCTGATCTTCGCGATTAGCTGCTTTTGCTTGTGATTAGGATTGATTACTAACTATTAACTTAATCGATTTGCGATAGTTGTGGTCGATTAGAGTTGTTGTATTTATCGTTTATTGCAGGGTGAACGACAGTTTTTGAACGTCGCGGCTGTTTGGACCAACCATAACGTCGAACTCGCCTGGCTCGCAGATGTAGTTCAATTCGTTGTCGTAGAATTTCAACTTGTCGGCTGTGATGGTGAAGTTCACCACTTGGCTTTCACCCTTTTTGAGGAAGATGCGCTTGAAGTCTTTCAGTTCCGACACAGGACGGGCGATTTTGCCCACCAAGTCGCGAATGTAGAGTTGAACCACTTCTGCACCGTCGTAGTTGCCGGTGTTGCTCACTTCCACCGATACGGTGAGGCTGCCATCTTGATTCATAGTGGTGCCGCTGATAGTGGGAGCACCGTACTGGAATGTGGTGTACGACTTGCCGTAGCCGAATGGATAGAGAGGAGCGTTGTCGATGTCGAGGTAGTTGCTGGTGAACTTGCTGAACCAGGTCTTGTTGGGGCGGCCAGTGTTGAGGTGGCTGTAGTAGATAGGAATTTGACCTACGCTCTTAGGCATCGACACGCTGAGGTGTCCGCTTGGAGCCACGTCGCCAAACACCACGTCGCAGATGGCGTCGCCAGTTTCGCTACCGCCAAACCATACGTTGAGAATGGTGCTGAAGTTTTCCTTTTCCCAGTTCATCACAGTGGCACGGCCAGAGAAGTTGAGCAGCACGATAGGCTTGCCAGTGGCTTTGAGAGCGGTGAGCAAGTCTTTTTGTGCGTCGAGGATTTCGAGGTTGGTGCGGCAGCTGCTTTCGCCAGTCATTTCGCTTGGTTCGCCAATGCAAGCCACCACCACATCGGCCTCTTGTGCAATCTTCACTGCTTCGGCACGCATCACGTCGGCATCGCGGTTGTCGCGCATTTCACGGCCAAACATGGTGCTGTTTTTCTCCATGATAGAATCGTAGCACACGTTGCAGCCCTTAGCGTAGAGCACTTCTGCCTTGCCCTTCACGGCTTCGGTCATGGCTTCGCGCACGGTTTTGTACTTGTCCATAGCGGCTGCCACGCTCCATGTGCCAGGCATATTGGTGCGAGTGTCGGCAAGTGGACCAACGAGCGCAATCTTGCCCTTCTTTGCCAATGGAAGCACATTGTCGCTGTTTTCAAGAAGCACGAAAGTTTCGGTAGCCAACTTGCGGGCTGCCGCGCGGTGCTCGTCGGTGTAGATTTCAGTCTTGGCACGCTTGCTGTCGAAGTAGCGGTATGGGTCGTCGAACAAGCCGAGTTTGTATTTAGCCTCAAGAATGCGGCGGCAAGCAGCGTCGATAGTAGCCATGCTCACCTTGCCTTCGTTGAGCGACTTTTCGATAGTGCCCAAGAAACCGTCAGCCACCATATCCATATCTGTGCCGGCGTTGAGCGCGAGGGCAGACACGGTTTGGAGGTCGCCCATGCCGTGGGCAATCATTTCGCTGATGGCAGTGTAGTCGGTCACCACAAAGCCCTTAAATCCCCACATGTCGCGGAGCACGGTGGTCATCAACCACTTGTTGCCAGTGGCAGGAATGTAGTCAACGGTATTGAACGAAGTCATCACCGAAGCCGCGCCAGCATCCACGGCTGCCTTGTAGGGTGGGAAGTATTCGTTAAACATGCGAGTGTGGCTCATGTCGGCGGTGTTGTAGTCGCGGCCAGCCTCAGCTGCGCCATAGAGGGCGAAGTGCTTCACACACGCCATCATGGTGTTGGTGGCGGTGAGGTCGGTGCCTTGGTAGCCTTCCACCATAGCCTTGGCGATTTGTGAGCCAAGATAAGGGTCTTCGCCACCGCCTTCAGCCATACGGCCCCAGCGAGGGTCGCGGCAGATGTCAACCATAGGGCTGAATGTCCAGGAGATACCGTCGGCGGTCGATTCCACTGCGGCAATGTGCGCCGAGTTGCGAATAGCGTCCATATCCCACGACATCGACAATGCCAAAGGAATAGGGAACACGGTCTCATAGCCGTGAATCACGTCCATACCGAAGAACAAAGGAATGCCCAGGCGGCTTTGCTTTACGGCAATCTCTTGCACTTCGCGGATTTTGTCCACACCTTTAAGGTTGAACAAACCGCCCACTTGACCTTTCTTGATTTTTTCAGCCACGTCGCTGCTCTTAGCCGAGCCGGTCACGATTTCGCCCGATACGGGGAGGTTGAGTTGGCCGAGTTTCTCTTGAAGGGTCATCTTCGACATCAAATTGTCGATAAACTTGTTCATCTTAGCCTCGTCGGTTTTTGCCGATACGCTGAGCGCGGCAAGAGCCATCACGAGCAATAAAAACTTTTTCATACTGTCAGGTTTTATTTGGTTATTTATGTTATTGTTCTACTGTGAAATCCAATTTTTTCAGTCCTTCCTTCACCTCTGGGCAGTTCATAAACAACTTCCAGAGCAGACCGGTGCGGTAGTTCTCAATCATAGGAGCGATGGTGCACTGGTCGATGGCAAGGTAGCGTGGGAGCGTCCACTTCGCCTTTTCGCTAAAGGCATCGTAGAAGCCGTATTTGCCCCAAATCCAACTGCCCTTCTTCCAGAATCCCTTCAGCGCAGCCATCGACTGCTCAGGAGTGTAGGGGAACGACGAGAGGGCGGCGGTGGGGGTGATTACGCCTAAATCGTTGTTGGGCGCGTGTGCCGAGTAGCCGCCTACCGAATAACTTGCGGTCAAGCCCCAGCAGTCGGCGCCATATCCGTCGTAGCCTTTTGGGTTAGCCACGCAATAGTCGTAGTCGCTGAGCACATGGTTGCGCATGGCGGTCCAATAGTCGGCGTAGCGGTCCTTCAAACCCTTAGGGCAAAGACCAATCCAACTGTAGTGCGCCCAGAAGAGCGGACCACCAGTTTGCTCTGCACCATTGTGCTTCAGCAGCAATGGGTGGCCATAGGGGGCAGCGTCGGTGGTGATAGCACCGTTGCGTGCCCACCCCTTGTGGTAGCATGAAGCAGGGACGCTATGGGTGGGCGAAGCCGCAGCGAGTATATATACAATCATGCACTCGTTGTAGCCTTCGAGTGGGAAGTTCATTTCCCAGCCGTATTCAGGCGACCAGTGCCAATATATCACGTCTTTTCCGCCGTTGCGATACCAGTCGAAATCCATATCGTGCCAAAGCACGTTGATTTTCTCGGCAAGCGCTTTCTCATCGGCGTTGCCATTCTTGAAATATTCTCTCACGCACAGCAGGCTTTGCATCATAAAGCAACTCTCCACCAAGTCGCCGCCGTTGTCCTTCTGTCCGAAAGGCACCACCTTGCCAGTGGGGCCGTTGAGCCAGTGTGGCCATACGCCATGGAAGCGGTCGGCTTTGGTGAGGTAGTCCACAATCTTGGTGAGGCGCGCCACGCCCTCGCTTCTGCCGATAAAACCGCGGTCGATAGCCACGAGCAATCCAGCCACGCCGAAGCCGCTGCCGCCGGTGGTGACCACGTGCTTATCGTTGCTGGGGTAGATGCCGTCGAGGTGAATGCGTTCGGGTGCCAGACCGGAGGTAGGCTCTGCGCCCTCCCACATATAGTTGAAGTGCACTTTCTGAATGTAGTCGAGGAAAGCGTCGTCGTTGGCAAACGAACTTGGGCGGTTAGGCACAATGGGGTCTTGCCCCGTGTTTGGAGGCTCTGGTACAGGGCTTGCCGTAGAACTGCACGCAGAGAGCAGCATAGCAACGGCAGCCAGTGTATAAATAATTCGGTACATAGTAGTATTTGATTAGTTGTAGTTTATTTTGCTGGGGTGTAGAGGAGGGTGAGTTTGGCGGCAGGAGTGGAGGTGAAGTTGCGCTTAACGCTGACGTGCGCCTTTTTTGTGGCTTTGTCAAACTCCACGGTCACGGTTTCGCCTGATATGAAATCTACCCAGTAGGTGTTGATAACTAACTTGTCGCGGTTTTCCCAACTGTAGCGTGCCGCTGTGGTGAATGGCTTGTTCAACCCTTTGAACACGCTCTTTGGGTGAATAGAGTAGGGTGGCTGCATGGTGCTGCTCGCATAATGCCACTGGGCAGGAGCGGCAGTGATGGTGCGGCCGTCGAAGGTGTATTGCAAATTGCCGTCGGCGCCGAATTGCAGGGCAAAACCGTCGTGCAATGCGATTGATGGTTTGGCTTTCACCTTCACGCCCTTTACGGTGCGCTGACTGGCTGATGCGGTGAACTTGTCGAGCGCCTTTTGCTGGGCAGCGTCGAACTTTAATGGACCATTGTCGGTAGCCACCTGCTTGATGAAGCGGAAAGTGGCGTCGATTTCCTCGTAGCCCTTCATGCTTGCGCCGTTGAGCACCACCACCATATCTTTTTCAGGCACCACGAAGATGTATTGGCCCAAAGCACCGTCGGCGCAGAACGAGCCGGGAATCTCGCACAGCCACAGTTGGTAGCCGTAGCCCGGATTTTGGGTATTCTTCTTTGGATTGTCGGTAAATGGCACTTTGTGACATTGAGTCGCGCGGTCAATCCATTCGCGCGATATGAGTTGCTTGCCGTTCCAGTTGCCTTTTTGCAAAAGGAGTTGACCAAATTTTGCTTCAGATTCGGCTTGGATACGCATACCCCAGCCGCCGGTGTTCACGCCTCTTGCGCTCTGCTCCCATTCGGCTTCGGTGATGCCGAGAGGAGTGAAAATGCGCTCTTGGAGCAGTTGGAGCACAGTGTGTCCAGTCACTTTTTGTACGATAGCCGAGAGCATGTAGGTGCTCATGGAGTCGTAGAGGAATTTTTCGCCCGGCTCGTATTTAAGGTGCTTAGCGAGCCATGTTTTCTCCCATTCTGTGGTGATGGAACGCATGTTCCAGTCGGGAATGATGCCCGACGACATGGTGAGCAGGTCGTGAACGGTCATCTTCGCCAAGCCATCGCTGATGGTGTCGGGGAGAAATTCGGGGAAAAACGTGGCAACACGGTCGGTCACGCGCAGGCGATTGTCGTCGATGCACAGCCCCACAGCCATACTGCAAAATGTTTTGCTTGCGCTATACAGCGTATGTGCGTCGATTGCACGGAATGGAGCGGGGTGCAACTCGCTAATCACCTTGCCGTGGCGCATCACCACCACATGGTGAATCTCGGTTTGCTCCAGGCTCATAAGCGAGGTGTAGAGTTGAAGCACAGCCTTGGCTTCCACGCCCTCTTGGGCTGGATTGCTGCGAGAAATGGTGTTGGTTTGCGCAAATGACAGTTGCCAGATCACTGCCAGTATCACGAAAGAGGATAACCGTTTGAAAATTGCCATCGTTGGTGTCGTTTTTTTGTTGTTTAGTTTCTGATTTTAAAAAAATAGGGTGGGTAAATGTTGTGTCGTTCACCAACCCACCCTACTAACGAAAGTTTTTTATATTGCGTATGAAAAAAAACGTCAATATTGGATTTGTGCAATCACAGGATAGTGGTCGGAAAGGTAATGACCTTCGGGTTTGTCCTGAATCACACGGCAGCGCTTCACATCGAAAGCCTTGCTCACGAACACATAGTCGAGAAGTTCCAGTTCCTCAGGCTTGGCTCTGCCATAGTCGTGGTATGAGAATTTTGGTCCATACACGATGGGTGAGAGTTGGTAGATGCTTTTCAGCCCAGCTGCGTTCAAGATGTCGAAAGGAGCGGTAGCGTCGGTGCAGTTGAAATCGCCAGAGATGAGCAATGGCAATTTTGGCGCAATCTGCTTAGCCCTTTCAAGCACGAGTTTGATGCCCTCGCGACGCGCTGTCACGCCGTCGTTGTCGAGGTGGGTGTTGAAGTAAGCAATCTTCTTGCCTGTTTTGCGGTCTTTAAGGATTGCCCAAGTGGCAATTCGGGGATATGAAGCGTCCCACCCTTTCACACCGTAAACGTTTGGATTCTCCGATAGAGCGAAATTTCCTGACTCAATCAGCACGAATCGATTTTTTTTGTAGAAAATAGGGCAGTGCTCGCCTTCGTTTTTACCGTCGTCGCGTCCTGCGCCCACGTGTCCGTAGTTGGGGAGGTTGGCATCAAGGTCGGCAAGTTGGTCGGGTCGCACTTCCTGCATTCCAATCAAGTCGGGTGAATAGTATTCAAGCATCCTGATGTTGTCGGCACTGCGGTTGGTCCATTTGTTCACGCCGTCGTCCGCGCTAAGGCGAATGTTGTACGTCATGATACAAATGTCGGTCTTGCTTTTGGCAAGCGCATGGGAAAATCCCAGTATCACGAGAGATACGATGAATAATGCTTTTGCGAATCTTGTCATGATAGTGCTTAAAAGAAAGAGGGGGCAGGTGGGCATTTGATTTCACCTGCCCCCTCGGAGTTTAGTTATGGTTTAATGCCTTTGCGGCAATATTCCGAAATCATTTAGGATCCTTTTTCAGGTCAGGAATGTTTTCGAGCTGAGTGGCAGGGAGAGGCCAGAAGGTCTTTTCTGCTGTCCAGCCTTTAGGACCGAGCACAGCGGCAGCCTTGCCAGTGCGCACGAGGTCGATGTAGCGCACACACCATTCACCGCAGAGTTCCATACGGCGCTCGTCGAGGATTTGGTCGAGGGTCACACCGGTGAGGGTAGGCATGTGAGCGCGGGTGCGAACTTCGTTGAATGAAGCGTCGCCGCTCTTGCCGTTTCTAACCTTTGCTTCGGCATTGATGAGGAGCACTTCTGAGTAGCGGAGAATGCGCACGTTGTTGTTGCGACCCCAAGAAGTGGTACCTGCTGTCATTTGGTCGTAAGGGAGGTAGCCCTTGCCGTTGTAGTTGTGGCCTTCGTTAGGATTCTTGGTGCAAACGTCGCCGCTTGGAGTAGGCACGCCAGGGATAATGATAGAAGTGGTGTAACGCACGGTTTCGCCACGTTCCTTAGCCCAGTTCACGAATTCGTCTTCATACTTCATGAAGCCCCAGCCACCGAAAGTCTTGCCGGTAGCCTCGTTCTTCATAGCGCAGCCAGCGAAGTTGAACCATTGGTCAACGCCAATGTAGTCGCCGCTTGGGTTACCGAAGTCGGTGCATTGGATTTCGAAGAGCGATTCGTCGCAAAGCTTGCCAGGAATCTTAAACAGGTTGTAGTAGTCGCTGTAGAGAGAGAATTTCTTGCTCTCGATGATTTCATCAGAATACTTTTCAGCCTTTTCCCAGTTGCCTTGCACCAAAGCTGTTTGTGCAGCCACCATGGCGGCGGTGTAGTAAGTTACGGCACCGTTGTGAGCCATTTGGTTAGGACGGCACTTGCTTGTGGCAGCCATTTCGCCCATTGCGGTTTCACATTCGGAGAGAATGTAGTTGAGCACGGTTTCTTGCTTGCTGCGCACGAAGTCGGTCTGGTTGTTGTTTTCGAGAATCACCACTGGACCGAAGTTGTTGGTGAGCTGATAGTAAGCCCATGCACGGATAGTGCGAGCCTCGCCGCAGTATTGTGAATAGTTGGCAAGTTCTTGCGAGTTGCTTGGGTCGATGTGCGCCTTGTAGTTGTCGAGCGCCTCAAGAGCGGCGTTGCTGCTGCGAATGATAGAGTAGAAAGTTACCCACACATTGTTGAGCGCCCAGAAGCCGTTGTTGTAGTTGTAGTAGCGGCCGAAGTCCACTGCTGCAGCTTGGTCGTCGGTACGTCCCGACCACATGTCGCCATCGCGAGAGAACATCAAAAGTTGGTTAGCCCAGTGAGCGGCATAAGCGCGCACGTTGTTGTAAGTGCCAACCACAGGCTGATACATTTGAGCTGTGTTAGTATAGTCAACAGCTTCTACGTCTTGCTGATTTTCGGGATCGATGTCGATGAAATCAGAACATGACGCCATACCCAGTGAAAAAACAGTAGCTGGGATAAGATATGCTAAGAATTTCTTGAGTTTCATAATGTTGTTTACGTTTTTAAGTTTCTGATTAGAAATCAATCTGCACACCGAAAGTATAAGTGGCTGTCAAAGGATAAGTTTGGGTGTCCCAACCTTCAGCGTCTGCCAATTCAGGGGTGAAGCTGTTGGCCTTGAAAGTGGTGAATGGGCGGTCGGCTGTAGCGCTGATGCGAATGCCTGGCAGCGTGTAGTTGCCGAGCTTGATGTTGCGGAAGCTGTAGCCGAGGGTGATGTTTTGGATACGGAAGTAATCGCTGCTTTCCACGAAGTAAGAAGCTTGGTTACTGTCGCTCACGTTCCAACCCTTAATCAAGGCTGCTGCGCTTGGGTCGGTGTTGCTTGTGCCAGCACCGTGCCAGCGGTTTTCGTATTGAGCACGGTCGAAGTTGTAGTTAGATGCTGCGTAGCGGAGCGCGCGCTTGCGGTTCCAGAGTTCGCCACCAGCTTGGCCGTAGCAGCTGATGTTGAAGTCGAGAGCCTTCCATTGGAAGCCGAGGTTGAAGCCGTAAGTCACATCAGGAACATAGCTGCCGAGGCATTGCTTGTCACGACCGTCGATTGCGCCGTCGCCGTTCACGTCTTCATACTTGAAGTCGCCAGGCACGAGCTTGCTGGCCACTGCGATTGGGTCGGCTGCACATTCTTCAGGAGTTTGGTAGATGCCAATCACCTTGTAGCCGTAGTATGAGTTCATCTTTTCGCCCACCTTTTGCACGGTCTTGCCACCCTTGATGATGTTGAGGTTGTTCAGGAGGCTCTTCACTTCGTTGTGGAGGTAACCAATGTTGAAGCCCACATTATAAGAGAAGTCCTTGCTGAGTTTGTCAGCCCAGTTGAGCGACAGGTCAACACCGGTGTTGAGGATAGTAGCGTAGTTGCCGGCGATAGTAATGTTCTGCATAGGAATGGTTGGTGAAATCACAGCGTTTTCAGTCTTGCGATAATACCAGTCGATGTCGCCAGAGAGGCGGTTGTTGAGGGTAGCGAAGTTTAAACCAACGTTGGTCTCGTTCACCACTTCCCAGCTGAGCCAAGAGAAGTTAGATTCGTAGGTGTAGCCATCGAGCACGGTGTTGCCGAATACGCCACGCACTGGTTTAGTGCTTGCGAAACCTGCTGAAGCGGCAATCTTGTCGTTACCGAGTTTACCCCAACTTGCGCGGACCTTCAAGTAGTCGAGCACGTTTTGGTCAGCCATGAAGTCTTCGTTGCTGATCACCCAAGCAGCACCTACTGATGGGAAGTAGCCCCACTTTTCGTTGTACTTAGAAGAACCGTCGGCACGGAATGTGGCGGTGAGCATATACTTGTCGGCGTAGTTGTAGCCCAAGCGAGCGAAGTAAGAGAGGCCGCGGTAGAGTGAGCCGTCGTCGCTCACGGTCACGCCTTCCTTGCTACCGAGGTTGAGGTACTTGTAAGCGTCCTTGCCTTCTGGCACGTTTTTAGCGGTGGCAGTGAGGAAGTAGTAGCGTTCGTTACGCATTGAGAAACCAGCCATAGCGTTGAAGTGGTGCTTGTCGAATGTCTGGTTGTAGGTGAGCACGTTGTCCCATACCCACTTCTTATAAGTGCTCTCGCTCTTGGTGAGTGAGGTTTGGTCGTTGTGTTGGTTCACAGAGCCTACGCAGTAGATAGGAGTGAATGCCACGCCCTTGGTGTTGGCATAGTCGTAAGCGTAGCTTGTGCGGAAGTTCAAGCGGTCTGGAACGAGTTGGAATTGAGCATAGAAGTTGCTGAGCACTTGGTAAGTGTCGTTCTTGCTGTCGAAGTAGTTGGCAGTAGCCACTGGGTTGTAGAAGTTGTTGGTCACGCCAATTTGTTCAGGAGAAGCATATCCACCAGTGTAGATTTTTGAGTCACGAGTGGTGTCGTACACTGGATAGATGCCAGGAGCGTTGAATGCCTGTTGCCATGCGTTGTTGTTAGGCACGCGTTGGTCGCCGTTGCTGAACACGCCGTTGAAACCCACCTTCAACCAGTTGGTTGCGTCGAAGTCGAGAGAAGCGCGGAAGTTGAGGCGACGGTAGTAGTTTTCTACGTCCATTACACCGTCTTGAGCCAAGTAACTCATACCCACAGCGTAGGCAGTCTTTTGAGTGCCGCCGGTCACGCTCAGAGAGTGGTTGGTGATCATAGCGGTGCGAAGGAGTTCGCTGTACCAGTCGGTGTCGGCACCGAAGGTGAGGTCGTTCATGTTACCGCCCCAGTTCTTGATAGAGTTCTCAAACATGTAGCTGTAAGCGCTCTTGTCGGCTTCGGTAAGCATGGTGGCATACTCGTGTGAGTTACACATTTCGAGCACGTTGGTGGCCTTTTGGAAACCTACATAACCATTGTAGGTCACCTTAGCGTCTTGATTTTTAGCACCCTTCTTGGTGGTGATGATAACCACACCGTTAGCAGCGCGCACACCATAGATAGCGGCAGCAGAAGCGTCCTTCATGATGGTGAGGTCTTGAATGTCGGCGTTGTTGAGGAAGTTGATGTTGTCGTAGAACATACCGTCAACCACATAGAGAGGGGTGGTGTTGCCGAATGAGCCCAAGCCACGGATAGTAACGGTAGGACCATCGCCAGGAGTACCTGAGTTCACGATGTTCACACCAGCCACCTTGCCTTGGAGAGCGGTCATTGGTGATGATGATGGGGTGGCGATCAGTTTTTCGCCTTTCACTACTTCGATAGGAGCGGTGAGGTCTTTTGCTTTAGCGGCACCGTAACCAATTACCACTACCTCTTCGAGGTTTTGCACGTCGTCGGCAAGTTCGATTTTCATTTGGCCGTCGGCTGCTTTTACAGTTTTGCTGACCATGCCCACGTATGAGAAGGTTAGCACTGCGTTGTCTGGCGCATTACTGATAGTAAAGTTGCCATCTACGTCGGTCATGGTACCTAAGTTTGTACCGTTTACATGTACAGAGGCACCAATAACGGGCTGATTGACCTTGTCAACCACCGTACCTTTCACTGTGCGTGCCTGTATGCCGAGTGTTGCACACATACACACGAGTAAAAGTGTGAGTAATCTTTTATCCATTACACAATTTTAGATAGTTAGTTTATAAAGTTATTTATCTCAGTTTCTAAGGAACGGTTGCGTTGCTTACACGGAGAAGAAACGACTTTTCGACAGCAAAGGAAATACCAAAATTTTTGCAACACAATTTTTTACATACTTACGTACTACTTGTATGTTTTTTAGCACTACGTTTTTACTACTATGGGGTGATGTAAGCAATTGTGAATAAAATGAATACGAGAAGTAAAAAATTTTACGATACTTTCGCACTACTTTCAAAAAAAATGAGTTTTTTCGCACCGTATCACATCTTTTGGCGAAAATTTTGATATGTGATGTTTTATTTTTAACTTTGCTCCGACCATTAATCATAACGCTTGAACGCTCATGGATATCGCTTTGAAAAAAGTTCGACCCTCGCATCTTCTTTTAGTGCTGGCGCTGGCACTCGTGGCGGCATCGTCACAGGCTGCCGCGTTTATGCCTATTTTGCACAATTTCGGAAAGAAAGTTTATGGTGGCGCGCTTCAGAACTGGGACGTGACACAGGGCAAGAATGGCGAGATATATGTGGGCAACTCCGCTGGCGTGCTCCGCTTCGATGGTTACACTTGGAAACTCACCCCTCTGCCTGGCGGTGGCGTGGTGCGCTCGGTGATGGCTGATGGCGACAGGCTGTATGTGGGCAGTTACCGTGAGTTTGGTTATTTCACCGCCGATAAATTCGGCAACTACAAATACACCTCGCTTTATCCCGAAAATTTGCCCGACCAAGACGAGGAAATCTGGAATATCATGAAAGACAAGAACGGCGACATCTATTTCCAGTCGTTTTTCACATGGTTTCGCTACGACGGCAAGAAGGTGGAGCATCACTACGATATGAATATCCACCCTCTCTATTTCTTTGAGGTTGAGGGAAATATATATGCACAACTCCTGAATGGCGACTTCTATCAGGTGCAGGGGAGGAAGTTTCGTCGCCTCATCAGCCGCCAGCAGGTGGGTGGCAGCCACATCGTGTCGGCAGTGTCGGCAGGGCGTGGCAGAATGATTTTGAGCACGCAGTGGCAGGGCTTATATAAATATGAGAATGGCACTCTCACCAGCCTCCCCACCGAAGCCGATGCCGCACTCAAGCGCTCTAACGTGAACCGTGCCACCTTCGTGCCACACGATTCCACCATTGTGGTGGGCACCATTCTTGATGGCGTGTATGGCTTCGGGCTGAACGGAAAACTGAAGTGGCACTACAATATGAGTAACCGACTGGGCAACAACTCGGTGCTCGACGTGAAATGCGACGATGCCGGCAATGTGTGGGTGGCACTCGATGCCGGTGTGGCACTCATCAACTCCAGTTCGCCTTTCTCGCTGCTCTCACCGGGCCATTCGGGCAAGGATTTCGGTATGGTGTATGGCGTGTATTCGCTTGCCGATAGGCTGTATTTCGCTACCAATCAAGCCGTTTGGGCTTTGTCAAAAACCACAGGCGAGTTTAGCATCATTCCCGGTACGGAGGGGCAAAACTGGTTTGTGGACAATTTCAACAATCAAATCATAGCGGGCAACAACGAGGGTCCGAACCTGATTACAGGGCTTTCGTCGGCTCGGATTGCGCACACCAACCAGAGCAGCACGGCGATGCAGATTTGCAACATAGCCGGGCAGCGTGTGATGCTTGAATCGAGTTACTATAGTCTGCAAGTGTATAAGGAGGTGAACGGAAAATGGGCGTTTTCGCACAGCGTGGCTAATTTCCACGCCCCTGTGGCGCAACTTGAGGTGGACCACTACGGCAATGTCTGGGCTTCGCACATGAGCCACGGCATGTTTCGCATCAACCTCTCCAACGACCTCAAAACCGCCACTTTCAAGCGATATGAGCATCTTGGCGGCGAGAAGGTGCTCGACCGCTTCCACGTGTTCAAGATGCGTGGGCGCGTGATTTTCTCCTATAACAAGAAACTCTACACCTACGACGACCTCAACGACACCATCGTGCGCTTCAACGATTTGAAGGAAATTGAGAAAAGCGATATCTATTCGGCCGCGAAGGTGGACGAGAACACCTATTGGATTTCCACTTCGAAGGACTTCGTGCGTGTGCGATGGAATGGCAAGCGGTATGTGGCGCTCAACAATGTGGCTCCGTCGCTGTTTGGGCTCGACAACAACGACGAGACCAACACCGTGTATGTGGATGGCGGCATGGCATACTTCTGTCTCAATAATGGCGTGGGCAGATTCAATATGGCGCAAGCCCAAGCGCGCAAGCAGCAGAAATACAGTTTGCGTGTGCTTAACGCCCTCACCACCGATAACCGTGGCGTGACACGAAACCTGCCTATCGCTGGCGGTGGCGACATTGAGTCGAACATCACCATCACGCTCACATACCCCAACTACAGCTTTGAGCCGTTGCGCTTCTGCTACCACCTGAAAGGCGGTGGCATAACGGTTGACAACGAGTTGAACGAGCCAGTGATTACCTACAATTCGCTCTCGTATGGCGACTACCACCTCACCGCCACGGTGAAGAGCGTAGATGGCACCGAGGTGGCTACGGTGGAATACAGTTTCTCCTATCCGCGCCCATGGTATTTGGCGTGGTGGGCAATACTGCTGTATGTGATGATGTCGGTGGTGGCTATCTACCTATTCGTGCGCAACCGCACAAGGAAAACTGCACGCGACATGCAACGCCAATACGAGGATAAAAAACTCCAGCAAGACATTAAAATGCTTGAGCAAGAAAAGATTATCGCCGAGCAGAAACAGCAACTTCTGGAAGCCCAACTCAACGATAAGACCAAGGAGGTGGCTTCGATGGCACTTGATGCCATGGCGCGCAACCAGGCGATAGAGAGCATCAAGACTGCGCTGCGCGAAAAGCACCGAAAGGGCAGCATCAGCCAGAGCGATATGCAGTCGATGCTCACCCAACTGGGCGCAAATGCCGACAGCGACAACTTCTGGGAACTGTATCAGAACAATTTCAACCTCATTCACAAGAATTTCTTCAAAAACCTGAAGGAGAAATATCCGTCGCTCACACCCAGCGACTTGCGATTCTGCGCTCTGCTGCGCCTCAACCTCTCCACCAAAGACATCGCCAAGTTCACCCAACTCAGCGTGCGTGGTGTGGAAGGCGCCCGCTACCGCCTCCGCAAAAAATTCAACCTCGACGAAGGCACCTCCCTCATCGACTTTCTCCTCTCCTTCCAATAACAAAAGGCGAATCCCTGCAAAAGGTTGCCAATGCAGGATCATAACGTAGGGACATGCCTTCGGCATGTTTCTGATGCGTTGATACATTGCGTGTTGGTATTGAAACATACCGAAGGCATGAGTTCTGTGGATAAAAACTGGGGGCACAGAAACAAAAACATAAAAAACAGCCTTTTGTCGATGCCAGTGCTTCGCACCTATCGTTAGTGCTGTGGCATGTCTGATTTCAAGCCGAGGCTTGAATCAGCCACACCA